>Ga0181369_1000202_pt1 | contig 17114 bp, 15 predicted proteins | sample LowvirmetaG_8_FD_130088 | JGI IMG/M metagenome (GOLD analysis project Ga0181369, IMG submission 130088) | Marine viral communities from the Subarctic Pacific Ocean - Lowphox_04 viral metaG | ecosystem: Environmental > Aquatic > Marine > Oceanic | place: Subarctic Pacific Ocean | collected... | reverse complement strand
TAAACTAAAAACTAATTTACCTTTATTATTACATCATGCAGATCATATGGCATCTCAAATAGAATATGAAAGATGGAGATCTCATAAAAATAACTCACCTAATCCGGTTAGTGCAAAAACAAAAGCTACTAAAAAAACAGCAATTAAAAATTTAGCAGAACAAAATCCGGATATTGATAAATCAATAACAGATATATTTAAAACATTTGGAGACTCATGATTACAATTATTTTTTTCATATTAGTATCAGGTATTGCTGCATATTTTATATATAAAGCGTATTCATTAGCAGGTGAATTAGCTGATCAAGAAGAATATATACAAGAATTAGAAGATTATTCTCAATATATGTATAATCAAATAAAAGAATCATATACACAATTAACTAAGATTGACAGTAAAGGAGCATTTGAACAAGATGACGAAACTGGTACTGTGTTTGAACAATTAAAACAAGTAGTAACAAACTTAGAGAAAGAATTTAATGCCGAGAAAGAAGAAAGCTAGTAATAGATATTGGACTAAAATAACAGAATATTCTGTAGCATCATATAATAGATCGTATGATAATCAAAATTTAAAAGAAAAGATATATAGAAGATTTATATATCCAGCTTTTATGAAATTATCAGAAAATTTAATTAATAAGATGAAACCAGATTATATAGATTCTTCTTTTAAAGATTTACAAACAGATCTAGTTACGTATTTAACAATGCGATTAGATAAGTTTAATCCAAATGCTGGAAAAGCATATTCATATTATACAAGAACGGCATTTAACTATCTGATTGCAGAAAATCAAAAAGGATATTCAAAATTAAAAAAAGAATCTGAGCCAATAAATATTGATGAAGAAAGAAATATAACTACTGAAATGCATAATAAAGAAATGCAAGAAATATTACATTTTTTTATGGATGCATATGTTGAATATTGTTATGACAATTTAAATACAATATTTACTAATCGATCAGATATTCATGTTGCTGATTCTATATTACATTTATTTGAAAATCGTGAAAATATAGAACAATATAATAAAAAAGCACTATATGTATTTATACGTGAGCGTACAGGGCTTCAAACTAATAATATTACTAAAGTAATTAAAGTTCTAAAACAAATATATACAACTAAATTCAAAGAATATGAACAAAATTTATTCGTGAATTTACCCTTTTAATATTTATATTTAAAAGGACTATAATATGGATATTAAAGAAGAATTGTTTAAAGGAGTCAGTTTTTCTGATTTAATGTCAAATGTTTATCATAATTCTAAAAAGAAAGATAGACAAATAAATCAATTGATTTCACAACTTCAACCACTTATAAGAAACGCATCAGACGCTACTATAATTGTTCCATTAATTAAAGAATATTTAGACGTAGCAGTAAAAAATGATGATCATATAGTTAAATTAACTGCTATCACACAACGTTATATTTCAACTACTCAAACTATATCTGGAGAGTCATCTTTGTTAAGCGAAGCTGAGAAAAAAGAACTATTAGGAATGGCATCAAAAGATTTTGAAGATGAATTAACTGAAGAAATAGAAAAAATAGATCGTGAAGATAAAGAGTTAAAGGAAAAAATCTCCATGGCAAAATCTTTATTGGAGAAAGATAATGGCGATGAGTAAATATAAAATTAGATTCGAAATAGCAGAAGTTATTGATGTATCTGTATTACAAGAAGGATCTGATCCAGAAAATTTATATTCAGTATCAGTTGAATTATTTGATACTAGTACAACACAATTTGATATACAAGTACGACCTTCTTCATTTAATTTACAAACACCTCCTTTAGTTGGTGAATTAATTTTAGTATTTAATGGACCAAATCAATATAGCTTTAATGATAAAGTAGAAACACAATGGTATTATTTATGTACATTACCAATACAATCATCTGTAAATCAAAATACATTATTAGGCGCAGCTGGAGATAGAAAAAAAATAGCTATAGCTGATAGTTTAGGAATGTCTCAATCAGAATTAGAAGATATGGTTGGATATATGGCTCCTAAAAAAGTAAATCCATTACAACCATTTTCTGGTGATACAATATTGCAAGGACGATTTGGAAATACTATACGATTAGGTTCATCAAAAATAAATACAGATGTTAAAACTGCAATATCTCCCAATTGGATTGGAGATTCAACTTCTACAATTACTCAAACAGATCCAATTATAATATTATCAAATACTACGTTAGCTAATGAAAATAATAATGATGCATTTGCTAGAAATTATTCTATAGAAAATATGCAAAAAGATGCATCATCTCTTTATTTAACTTCGACTCAACAATTATCAACATTAAAGTTAAATAGAAATACAGATAAGTCCGGAGGTTTTTCAAAATTTAATCAATCACAACTAATTGGAGTTGCAGATCGTATAATACTTCAATCAAAAACTAATAGTATTATTTTAGATTCAAAAACTAGAATAACACTAAATGCAAATGAAACATTATTAGGTTCAGAAAATGCAACTGAGCCAATGGTTCATGGAAAAGAATTAGTATTATTATTAATGGATATTATTAATGCAATTCAAGAAGGAACATTTGGATCTGGAGCTGTTTTTTCATTGCCAAATGCACCTGGTAATCGAAAATTAAGATCTGCTATGAATCGATTAAAAAAAATAACTAGTTCAAAACATTTCATGACAAAATAGAAAGTATATTATGCCAATAGGATTTCCATTAGATAAAATACCAATGATACCACCTGTATTAACATCAGTTGCAGTAGATAAATTGGTTGATTTTTTAAATAAGTTAATAGATAAATTATTACAATTAGTAGACGAAGCAACTGAATTACCTGATGATTGTGCATGTGATGATCCTAGAGTTCAAAAAATTAAAGATGGAATAGACGAAGTTATGGCGTTATTGCAAAAAATACAAGCTTTAATACCAAAACTTCAAGAATATATAGATCTCTTTAAATTATTAGCAGACGTTGCAAGTGCAATAAAAAATTCAATTTATTTAATTCCAATTGTTGGACAAGCAGTATTAGCAGCAGATTTAAATTTGGTTCAAACAATGACTATAGAAAATGCAAAAAAATCATTACAACAATTACAATCTGTTCCTGGAAGATTAGGAATTGGAATTGATTTAGCTGTTGAACAAATATCAAAAGTTGCTTCTAGACTAGCAGTAGCTTGTTCTGGAGCAGAAAATGGAACAGGTACTGGATCTGGAGCTGGAGATGGAACAGACAACGCATTATTATTAGTTCCACAACAAATTAAAGATTCATTAGATGCATTTGACCAAGATTTTAATGATTTGTTGCCTAGTGATTTTTACCAATTAAAAAATGTAACTGATGAAGATATAGATTTACGTTCTGATTTAATTAAAGAATTAATAGATCAACAACGTGATTTATTAGCATCATTAAATGATGCACCTGCTGAAGTGATATCTGGAAATGGTCCTCCGAATAATACATTAGGCAAATCTGGTGATTTTTATATAGATACATTAGATAATAATAAAACATATGGACCAAAAGTAATGAATCAATGGATAGTAACAAATGACAGTACTGTAACACCTGGTTCTACAAATAATAATCAAACATCTGCACAAACACCTCCAGATATTAACAATAATACGAGCGATTAAAATTATTGTATCGTAAATTTACATAATTGATATTTATAATAAAAAGAAATAACTATGAAACAAGAAAAATTTATTAATGTATTAAAAAAAGTTATACATGAAGAAGTTAGATCTGTTATAAAAGAAGAACTAACTGAAATTATCAAAAAAGGTTTAGAAAAAGATATTCGTGATTTAAATGAATCTCAAGTTCAAGAACCGGTTGTTACATCTACAAGAAATACTAATATTAAATTTAATAAAAATAAATTTTCTGATATATTAAATAATACAGATAAATTAGCAGAAAAACAATCAGTTGGAGATTATGCATCGTTAATGTCAGAAGATATTATTATGACATCAAAAAATGCTCAAGGATTTAATGCTATGAGACAAATGAATAATAATATAACTACAATGCAAGATCCTGAGTCTGGTAAATCTCTTAAAGTAGATCCAATTGTTGCAAAAGCAATGACACGAGATTATTCTGCTTTAATGAAAGCAATTGATAATAAAAGGAAATAATGGCATTTAGATATGAAAATAATGAAGTACAATTAGATCCAGATGTAGCAATAGGAGTTAAGTTCCCATTTAATGGTAGACGAATATTTAATTCTACATTTACTACATTAGATCAATCTTCTAGTAATCTAAAAAATTTATTATTAACTGGTCGAGGAGAGCGTTATGAACTATTAGATTTTGGTACTGCATTAAAATTTTTATTATTTGAACAACAAACAGATGAATTAAAAATTGCTATTGATGAAGAAATAAGAGAATCTGTAAATAGATGGTTACCATATATTTCTATACAAAAAGTAACAATAGATTTTGATAGTCCAGAAGATTCGCATATTACTATTGATATAGTATATACAGTTTCTAATATAGAAGCAGAAGAATCATTAACAATAACTTCTAATCTAAACGGAGCAGTATCAATTGAGTAAAAGGTATAAATTATGGATGTAGTAAAAGATGTTAAATATTTAAATAAGGATTTCAATCAATTTCGAAAAAATCTTGTTGAGTTTACTAAACAATATTTTCCACAACAATATACTGATTTTAATGAATCATCTCCAGGGATGTTATTTATAGAATTAGCAGCATATGTTGGAGATGTATTATCATTTTATACAGATACAAATTTAAAAGAATCCATAATTAATCAAGCACAAGAGCGTGGAAATATAATTAATTTAGCAGAAATGTTAGGTTATAAACCATCTAATGTAGTAGCATCCCAAGTAACACTATCTGTATTTCAATTAGTACCAGCTATTGGATCTGGAGCTAATAATAGACCAAATTATGAGTATGCGTTATCAATAGCTCCTGGAATGATAGTTAAACAAAGACAAGGATTATCTGAATTTAGAACTACTGATGTAGTTGATTTTAATCTTTCTTCATCATTTAGCCCAACAGAAGTAACAATATACGAAGTAGATGAAGCAACTAATGAACCAGTTTATTATTTACTAAAAAAATATACTCAAGCAGTATCAGGAATTATTCAAGAAAATGAATTTACATTTGAAACCCCTAAACCATATGACAAAATAGTATTACCAGATACAGATGTTATTGAAATAATATCAGTAACTGAAGCAGATGGTGATACATGGACAGAAGTTCCATATTTAGCACAAGATACTGTATTTCAAGAAATATTAAATGTAGCAGAAAATGATCCTGATGCATCTCAGTTTAGAGATTCATCTCCATACTTATTAAAACTTAAACGTGCTGCTAAACGTTTTATAACAAGATTACGTTCTGATGGTAAAATAGAATTACAATTTGGAGCTGGAATAAGTAGTAATAATGACGAAGAAATTATTCCAAATCCAAATAATGTAGGTTCTGGAATTGATAGACTACAAAAAAATGTTGATGTAAATTTAGATCCATCTAATTTTTTATATACGAAAGCATATGGTGAAGCTCCAGGTAATACTACATTAACAGTAACATATACTACTGGTACTGGTATACAAGATAATGTTGATAGTAATACGGTAACTAAAGTAGATTTTGTTGAATTTAATGACGATCCAAATTCTGCAGCTGCTCAATCAATGATGAATTTTGTAAAATCTAGTATTTTAATAAATAATGAAAGTCCAGCTCGAGGAGGTAAATCTGCAGATACGTTACAAGATATAAAAAATAATGCAGCTGCTAATTTTGCAACTCAGAATCGATTAGTTACGAGACAAGATTATATTGTTAGATCATATTCAATGCCTTCTAAATTTGGAAGTTGTGCAAAAGCATATATTGTTCCAGATGATCAAATAGCTCAAAATGATTTAGAAGAAACAAGAATTGCAAATCCATTAGCAATGAATTTATATGTATTAGGATATAATGCAGAAAAACAATTGACTACATTAAATAGTGCAATTAAAAATAATTTAAAAACATATTTAGATTATTATAGAATGTTAACAGATGCTATAAATATTAAAGATGCATTTATTATTAATTTTTCAATTGATTTTGAGATAACTATATTACCTAATTATAATTCAAACGAAGTTTTATTGACGTGTATCGATACTTTACAAACATATTTTGAAATTGACAAATGGCAAATTAATCAACCAATAATTAAAACAGATGTATTAAATATATTAGCTAATGCAGATGGTGTACAAAGTGTAGTGGGAGTAAATTTTAAAAATGTACATTCATTAACAGAAAATTATTCTGGAAATGTATATGATTTTGAAACAGCAACAAGACAAGGAATTATTTATCCTAGTTTAGATCCTAGTATTTTTGAATTAAAATTTCCTAAAAAAGATATTAAAGGCAAAGTAACATCATATTAAAATTAAGAAGATAAAATAACATGTTTAAAATAATATATCCATCTAAAGACACTACTATTTTTGAATCTGATAAAACCCTAAATGCTGGTTTAGACGAAATATTAGAAATAAGTAAAAAAGATACAACGGGTGGTACAGATTACTTAAAAGCTAGAACATTGATAGAATTTGATATTAATCAAGTAAATACTGCATTAACAAAATATAATGTTGATATTAATGATTGTAAATTTTATTTACAAGTATATACAACTCATGCAGTAAATTTACCTTCTTCATATAATTTACAAGCAAAAATATTAGGTAATGAATGGGATAATGGTTTAGGATATATAAGTTCAAATCCTAAAAAAACAGATGGGTGTACTTGGTCATATCCAAAATCTGGTTCATCATGGACGTCAGGATCACAAGATTTAGAAATATCGGTTGGAAGTAATTTATATATTTCTGGATCTGGAGAAGGAGGAAGTTTTATATATCAAAAACCAAATACTGGATTACAAACTTTATTTTCTCAATCATTTGATCGTGTTAATGACGTAGATACTGCAGCTACTACTAGAAATACTGATGTATATATGGATGTTAGTAATGCTATTAAAATTTGGCAAAGTGGATCAAATAGTGTCAGTATACCAAATTATGGATTTATGTTACAGTTTTCTGATGCATCTGAAGCAGCTATAAATAAACATGGTGGAATACGATTTTTTAGTAGAGAAACACATACAATATATGTTCCAAAATTATTAATGTTATTTGATAATTCATCATTTAATACAGGATCATTAGAAGAATTTAATTTAGAATCATATAAAATATATACAGATTTACAAAAAGAATATCATGATTCGAGTGTAAATAAAGTTAGAATTTTTACAAGAGATAAATATCCACAAAAATCTCCAACCAATTTATTTCCAGAAACAACTGTAAAATTTTTACCTTCTAGTTCATTATATTCAATTAGAGATGCTGGTACTGACGAAGTAGTTGTTCCATTTAATGATACTTATACTAAAATTAGTTGGTATTCAACTAGTAATTTTATTAATTTAGATATGTCAGGACTAATGCCAGAACGTTATTATAGATTAGTATTTAAAGTTACATCTGGAATATATGAAGAATTTATAGAAGATGATTTCTATTTTAAAATAATAAGATAATATGTTAATATATAAATTAAAATCATATCCAAAACATTCCCAAGGCGGAGATTATTTGTCTGGAGTACAACCTACAACATCTGGTTATACGCCTGGCGGTGAATATGTAGATGCTAATGGAGTTGATTATGTAGGTGCTTGGCACATGCATACAAATGGAGTTATTACAAAAGGAGCTATACAAACACATACAGATATAGTCAACGAAGAAGAAATATTTCCAATTACATCCACATCTACTAGCACAACAAATACTAATACATCAACATCTACTAGCACAACAAATACTAATACACAATCTAGTAACACTACAGTAGTTTTTAGAGATGCTACTGGGACTTTATCTACAAACCAATCTAATAATAGATCTGTAGATACTTCTGGTAATGAATCATATTCACCACAATCTGAAGCTGCTCCGAAGGGATATAATAAAAAACCACCTGTAGGAGCTCCTCCTCCTCCTCCAGCTTATATTAATCCATTACCAGCTCTTTTACCAGATAATGAACAACAAGGTTATTTAAATAATGGACTTACATATATAACAAATTTAGAAACAGTTTCAACAAGAAATACTGCTAGAAGTTTACAATTTGAAGAAAATGAACCAGGTGTAAGTAGCTTAATAATTGAACCAATAATTGAAACATATACGAATAAATCATTTATTTCAGCAATTGATACACAATTTAAATTTTTTAAATTTCCAGCTAGAATTGGTGTTGATGGAGAATTAAATTTAGATTTAACTAGTTCATTCGATATTGCAGATACTGGAATAGACTTAGTTTCAGGATTTCATTCAGTTATAGCCGCAGATGCTACTCCTACTATAGGTGCTATAGGTACCCGTTTGTCTGTAAATGATACCTTCTCTGGTGAAAAACCAAATTTTATTCCTTTTAATAAAACATTGGCTGGAGCTTCATTGGATACACAATTATATACTTTTATATTAACTCCAGAAAAAATAAAATTTATCAGAGATGGTGGAAAAGCTTTAAAATTTTCAATATCAGGAACATATTATACTTTAGCTAATGTCAATACAAGATTTGGTTTAATGATTGATAGATCTAATATGCCTAATGGATGGAGAAAATTTGAAGATGAAGGATATGATGGATTAGAATCAATTTCTGGATTAAGTGGAAAATATGCATCAAGTCAATATACTACTTTACAAAAAATGCAAGAAACTCCTACAAATTCTCCAAATTATACCAGCGATCATCGTCAGATATATGTATATCTTCGAAGTGAGTTTGTAGTCGACCCAGATAAAATGTTTGATTATGATCAATATGTAGGTAAACACATAACAAGTAACAGTAACGGTAAATGTATAGTTTCTGGTGTTAATTTACAAGTTTCATTAATAGATGATCCAGGACCAAATAGATATGGAAACTTTGCTACTCGTAGTAATAGATATTCATTAAGGCCTTGAATATAAAGAATAATTATGTTAAAACAATATTCAAATAAATCACAAATAATAGATTCTAAGCAATCATTAAGAGCAACACGTTTAGAAAAAGTTGATTATGATTTACTACAATATCCTTCGTATAGAATTAGTTATCTTCCTACATTAATACCAGATTCTAAACAAAAAATTGAATTACATATATATTCAGCTGAAACGTGGATTACTGGTAATCATTCTATAAATGCTAGTAACGCTATTCCAAATATAATTGATCCTGTTACTAACGAATCATTACAGTTTCCATATGGGGTATTAAATATTGATATATTCAATGAATTTAAATCATTAGGACTTACTGGTGGTAATTTTAGATTTGTTTTAAACTTTTTTAAAAATTGTATTGGAAATTATGATAATCAATTTTTAAAAGTATCTGAAATATCTCCTGATCGTACAGAAGTAAAATTATCATTAATTGATATTGAAAATCAAACAGGCTTATTTGAATTAGCAGATTTTGCTAGATCTGTTAGACAGACATATGTTAATAATAATACAACAGAACCAAATGTAACATGTAATTATCTTTTAAATTTTAGTCAAAATAGTTGTGCTTTAATTGTTAATAGCGTAGTAGTAGAAAATCACTTATATGTAAAATTATTAGATCCATTACCAACCGATATATCAGAAAAATTTAAATGTTGGGTTGTAAAAGAAGATAAATTACCATATACTGATACTATTGATATAACTCCTAACTCATTATTATCTGTTTCTACAACGTTGTCTGGACCTAATTGGCAAGCTAATACAAAAGCTACTGATATGTCTACTGAAACAGATTTAAAGTCTTGGAATGACTTATTAGGTTCATCAATTCAAACATCACAACAAATAATAGATTCTTATTTTTCTGGATCATTATCTGGAATAGATTTAAATATTGATTATTCTGATTTTAATAACTTTATTTTTTATAGCTCGGCAACAGAACGATTAGCTAATTTTAGATATAAATTAGGATTGATTGAGCAATATACATCTCAATCAATATATATTAATGATATTACTAGTGCAATATCAACTACTAATTCAAGTGACGTAGAAAATTTAAAAACACAGTTAATTTCTGGTTTTGATGAATTTGAAAAATATCTTTATTATGAATCGTCTTCATTATTATTTACGCATGATTTATATAATGATATTGATATTAATGTTGTAGAATTAACAGGAAGTTATATTCAACCAGCTCCTAAATCAAATTCACAATATCCATATACATTATTTTCAGTAACAAGTTCTGCATTTGATACTTGGTATACAACATTAAATGACAAAGCTAGAACATATGATAGTTTTAATAATAATGCATTAACAAAAGCTATTCCAGAATTTATTAGATTTGATTCTAATAATTCAGATATGGAATTATTTGTTAATATGTTAGGACATCATTACGACATATTATATACATATGTTAAATTTGCTTCAAAATTATATGAGCGAGATGAACATCCTAGACGTGGAGTACCAAATGAATTATTATATAATATTGCAAAACAATTTGGTTGGAATTTATCAGTAGGTAGTCAGAAGTCAGAATTGTGGGAATATCTATTCGGAACTAATGAACAAGGAATTCCAAATACTGGTTCTTTATCTGTAGGAGATTCTAGTATGTCTCAACAAGATATGACACATGGTATTTGGAGAAGAATTGTAAATAATTTACCATTATTATTAAAGTCAAAAGGTACAAAACGTAGTGTTAAGGCTTTATTGTCTTGTTATGGAATTCCACAATCAATGATATCAATTAATGAGTATGGAGGACCTAGAATTGTACGTAAACCAATTTACGAAACAGACGTATTTAATTATGCATTGGATTTACAAAATAATAACTCAGGTACTGTAACAGTTAATTATACCGAGCCAATTAGATCCGTAGAATTAAGATTCCGAACACCTAATGTACTAACTAATCCAACTATACCATCTACTATGAATTTATATTCGATAGGTGGACATAATGTTACAATTGATTTTAACAGCGGTACATTGGGTACTATATTAATTAACGAAACTGCATCAGGTTTAATCGATTGTTTTGATGGCGAATATGTAAATACGTTATTAAGATCTGGATCTAATGGATCTATAGAAATATTAGCACAAAAATCCAAATTTGGAAAAATTATATCAACAGTATCAGCTTCTGCAACTGGAAGTTTTCCTTCAACTGGACAATTGGTATTAGGAGGAACATCTGGAGGGTCTAGATTAACTGGTCAACTTCAAGAATTACGATTATGGAGTTCGAGTTTAGACAATGATCCATTTTCAAATCATACAAAAGCTCCTGGTGCTTATGATGGTAATATAGATGCATATGATGAATTAATTGTTAGGTTCCCATTAAATGAAAATATTAATCATACATTAACTTCAAGTTTACAAGGAGTGGAACCTAAATATTCTAGAATATCAGCATCATTTGCTTCATGGACATCAGATACGCCTTATAATTCGCAAGAAGAAGTTTATTATTATGATGGTGTATCTACAGGAAATGACACTTTGGATGATAATAAAATTCGAATTGAAAATAATAAATTAGTTTCTCAATTATCACCTGACACCCGTGCAGAACAAAGTCAATATGATAAAGCTCCATTAGATTCATCTAGATTAGGAATATTTTATTCTCCACAAACATCAATTAATGAAGATATAATGGCTCAATTAGGATTTGTTGATCTGGAAGATTATATAGGAGATCCTGCAGAACAAAATTTTAGATCATATCCGTCATTAATTAGATTTTCTGAAAATTATTGGAAAAAATATGATAATAAAAATGATATAAATGAATATTTACGTATTTTTAGTTTATTTGATTTATCATTTTTTAAACAATTAGAACAAATATTACCAGCAAGATCAGAAAAAATTACTGGATTGTTAATACAACCTAATTTGTTAGAACGAAGTAAAGATACTACAGATACTGGTACTTTTCAAAAATTTAATGAATCATATGAATCTTTAATAGAAATTTCAAATAATACAAAAAATATTACTTCTTCATTTAATGAATATAATGGTAATATTTTATTAAATAGTACAAGTCAACCTTTAATGTCTGGTAGTTTAGAATCAGAAATAACAGGATTCTTAACTAGTAGTACATCATATATAGGAACAAGATATTCATATGAAAATATATTTAGATCTGGATCTTCTTGGATTACAAGTTCAACACCATATTGGGAATCAGAAGCTATTTTACCTAGTATAACTTCATCTAGAATATCATCAGATTTTTTTATTGAGTCTGTTTCATCAAGTATAGATTCTTCAATAACAACATATTTTTATACATATACTCCTGCAGAAGTTCAAGATTTTATTCCAATTGGAACTGCAAATCATAGATTTAATGGATCAAAATTAATTGGAAAAGATTTTAATGTTCCTCCTACTAGATTCGATGGAGATTTTAAAACTTCTGATGGAGGACCTGTTGTAGAATTTACTGATGTTAATCCTAATAATATTATAGTTAGTAGTCAAGGTAGTTCTGGAACATTTAATATTGAAACCGTAAAAGAAATTAGAAAACCAAAAAAGAAAAGAAAAGATAAATATGGTGAAGATGAAAATTTTGATCGTTAACCTAATAAAATATTAAAAAAGTTTATATGATAATATTTATTAAAAATAAAAGGCACTAAAAATGGGATATTTAAATAATAGTACAATTACAGTTGATGCTATATTAACAAAAAAAGGAAGAGAATTATTAGCAGCTGGTAGTTCAGACTTTAATATAACACAGTTTGCATTAGGAGATGATGAAGTAGATTATGGGTTATGGAATATTAATCATCCATTAGGTTCTAACTATTATGGTATATTGATAGAAAATATGCCATTGGTTGAAGCAATACCAGATGAAACTCAAGCATTAAAACATAAATTAGTTACATTACCAAAACAAACAACAAGAATTCCTGTTATTACTGTTGGTAATACTTCGATTACATTACTTGCAGCTGGTGATAGTACTATAATAACTCCAAATACAAGTAATTTTCAAGGTGGTAATTCTACATTAGGATATACAGCAATTTTATCTGATAGTAGTGTAGCAGATATTACTGTTACTCAACCATTACAAAATCCTGGTACATTACCTACGGCACCTACATTTATTGGAAATTCAGCTGATGCACAAAGTGTTGCTGTAGCCGGATTTGCTTTTAATATAATTGCTAAACCAGCTGTATTAGAAGATAAATCAACAAATGTAACTATAGTAGCTAACGAAACTGGTGGAAGTGTAACTGTTAATGTAACTGTTAAACAAGAAACAGCAGCTACGGCTTTTACTCCTTAAAAGATAAAATTACAAAGAATGGAATATAAAATGATGAATATAAGTAAATTAAAAAAATTACCAAATCAAAGTCAAGATAGGTCTTTTAATTCTCCAGAAAATACTAGACGACAAGAACAAGTAAGAGGTCGTGAATCTGCAGAGATTGTAGCTAATCGTCCTGGTACTCAACCAGCTGATACTGTTACATCCAATCCAACTATAATTTCTGTCTCTGGACAAACATATTCAAGATTTGATACAGTTGAAGATGTTGTTAATCAACAAAAAGAAACGGTAACATCTGGATTATGGTCAGGAAATGCTGGTACATTAAGTACTTTTTTTACATCGTCTGCACAAACAGTATCACAAAAGCGTCATTACGTAGACATTTTTAATGCTGATACATCTGATGAAACTAGAGAAGTTCAATTTGCATTAGCTTATGGTCATGCAGAAGGATCTGGATCATCTAAATTAGGAACTGAAGAAAATCCAGCTTCAAAAGCTGTATATTCTCAATATAAACAATTATTATTAAATAAAACAGCAAATCGATTTGTTACAGCTGGATCTGGAAGTACTGATTCAATATATGCTGTTAATATACAAAGAGCAAGACAAAAAGAAAAATTAGATTATGGTAATTGGGAAATTCCACTAAAAAATATTACAGCACATGATACAAATGCAACAGGTAGTGTTACTTTAGGAAGTTCAATGATTACATTAATTGATGATTCTACTATAAATACATCTGGTACAAATACTGAAGCTGGTATTGTTTATAATATTGTTTCTGGTAGTGTTGATAATGGAGTATTTCAATCTGCAGATCCTATATATTATGGATTATTTTATCCATTACATGGAGTAATGATTTTAGATGGTAAAATGTTAGATCAACAATTAGGATTTTCAACTAATGTATCTTCTTCAAGTTCAACAACAGCTGAAGGTAATAATCATTATTTATTATATCATTCAATATCAGGTTCTGCTGCAGGTAGTGGAGGTAATATAGGTTTTGAAGCTAGAAATGAGCAAGAAATAACTAGTACACATTATTTTGTAAGAGTTAAAAACGGAAGTTTTAATTTTTCAAATAATCCTTCATATGTATCTGGATCTGTTGGAGATTTTAAAAATTCTTCATTTGTTGGTAATCCTAAAGCATATATCACTACAGTAGGATTATATAATGATAAAAATGAATTATTAGCTATAGCTAAATTAAGTAAACCATTATTAAAATCATTTTCTAGAGAAGCGTTATTGCGAGTTAAATTAGATTTTTAAATAATTGCTAATGAATCTTAGCCCGTTATATTTATATTAAAGATATAGCGGGTTTTTACTATTATGCGAGGAAACAAAAATCAAAATACTGATATAACTACATATTATGGATCTCCTCCAACAGTATTTAAAAAAATAGATCCTATCGATTATAAAGTTAATCCATTTGAAGCAAATAAAACATTTTCATTTACATCTGCTAGCGCTAACACAAATAGTTATGAAACATTTAATGGTATATATGTTAACAAATTACCAGATGTATCATCTAGTAAAGCATTTACAGCTCCTCAAAACTCTGATAATAGTTATCAATTTCAAACATATTATTCAATTAATCATTTATTTTATCATTATAAAAATGAACCAGCAAAAACTTTTGGACCAAATAATTTAAACAAAACTAAAAAATTTTTATATGAATCAGCATCTATTTTTAGTATACCACAACAAAAATTTGGTGAAAAAATTCAACCAGATACATTTACTTTTATTTCTAGTTCTGGATTAACATTAAATTCTGATCGGTTTGGTAATATAATTGATATTAATATTAATACAGGATCATTTCCTACTAATGTAATGTTTTATGAAGGATTTAATGAATATTTCGATACTTCTAGAATTCCAAAAACATATAACTATAATAATATTTCTTTTGATTTAGGTGTTACTCAAACCGGTGCTAATACTAATAGTGTTGGATATTCAGCTCAATTTGGTTTAGGATCTACTACTCCAAATACAGGTTATATACAAGCTCCATTAAATGGATATTATGATCGTGATCATAATTATGCAATATCATTTTATATGTATCCTCCTGGTGTTGGAGATGACTCTGAATTATTAGTTGGTAAATTAAATTCTATTCGAAATCAACAATATCCATTTAAAATTGAATATTCTGGATCTAGACATTTAAAATTTTCTATTCAAGCATCAGAAGAATACCACACAATACTTACATCTTCAAATGATGTAAATTTAAATCAATGGAATCATGTAGTATGTCAAAAAATTGGCAGTATAATGCAAATATTTGTAAATGGGACTAATGTTTCTTCAACTGCTGCTAGATATATAGTACCTCCTATTAATACTTTACAAACATCATCTTTATATATTAATAATGAAGATATGTTATCTATTGGAGGATTAAAAGTCGACGGACAAACATATAGTTCTAATACATTTAGTGGATATTTAGATGAAATACGAATATATAATAATGCATTAACACAAAATGAAATAACATCGTTAGGTAATAGAAATGCATTAAGTGGAGGAATATTACAAACAAATCATGTTGGAAATGTTTTTGATAAAACAGGATTTTTTGTTATATCGAGTCCAGATACAGTTTATAATAGTTTAATTGATTCTGATTATACTATAACATATAAAAGTACTGTACGTAGATATGAACATTCTACATTTCTAAGTATAGAACCAGAAGATTTTAATGTTACATTAAATCCTACTACATTAGCAGATAATAATATTAATATAAAATCTTTTGCAACAGGAAGTGAATTTCAGCCATATATAACTACTATAGGTCTATATAATGATAAAGGGCAATTATTAATGATTGCTAAACCAGGAATGCCTATAAAAAATAGAACTGATATTGATTTAAGTTTAATTGTAAAAATTGATTTAGATAAACCCAAAGTTAAATTTTAAGAAATGATTAAGTTAAAAAATATATTAAATGAAATATCTGAAGACGAAGCTGATAGATTATTATCTAAAATAAAAAATAAAGAATTAACATTTTTAGCTCAAGGAGATAATGGAAAAGTATATTCTATTAATGGAGAAGATTTATTATTTAAAATAACAACAGAACCAGAAGAAACAGCTGTTGCAGATGTAATTGTAGGCCGACCAAATGAATTTGACGCATTTATTCCAGTACATTATTCAGACTCACAAAAAAATATGTATATTATGAGTAAAGCTTCAAATTTAACATCTAATTTAAAATCTGAATTAAATCGTTATTATGATGATTATAAAAACTATGCTAGAAGTCAAGGATTAGAAACTAGTATATTTAATTATTTAAATACAGAAGCTTCTAGAAATTATTCACCTATAATTATTACATTTTTAAGAGCATTAGAACAACAAGTTAAAAAAACCGGAATTGGTGATTTAGAATTATCATTAGATTTTAGACCTGAAAATATCATGTTATGGAATGGTAATCTAGTTATGATAGACTGGTAAAGGAAAGTTATGAAAAATCATTGGCACTCTAATAATAAACAACGCCAAGCAGCATATAAATACGGATATAGATCTGGCT
>Ga0181369_1000201_pt1 | contig 17293 bp, 23 predicted proteins | sample LowvirmetaG_8_FD_130088 | JGI IMG/M metagenome (GOLD analysis project Ga0181369, IMG submission 130088) | Marine viral communities from the Subarctic Pacific Ocean - Lowphox_04 viral metaG | ecosystem: Environmental > Aquatic > Marine > Oceanic | place: Subarctic Pacific Ocean | collected... | reverse complement strand
TTTATTGGGTTATTCGGGTTATTCGGGTTATTCGGGTTATTCAGACCCCCCGGCACACCCGGCACGTAAATACTTGTATGTAACTTGTTTTGAGGGCTAGTGGTTTGGACTTTTCATTTGTTTGTCTCCTGTGGTTTTTGGTGTATATTCGCGCCAACGACTTATAGTCTGCGTACAATCTATGACCCTATTTATAGAACCTGAAATCGGTGTGCCTCTTGCGGACGACGTGCCTAACGTCGATCTGAAGGAACGTGCTGAAGCGGCGTGCAATACGGCGCTGAAACTATCCGAACACGGTTTAGACTTGGAACCCACTGGAGAAGATGAAGACACTGCTGCGAGGTTGGCTTTGGCGTACGCTGATGATCCTGAAAAAACTTCTAAAAAGGTTACTACGAAGAAGGCGGCGAAACTTACGCCTGCATCTATTGTACTTACGAACAATATCCTCCAAGAGTTCGGGCACTCTGTTGCAGAAAGCGCAACCCAGATCCGATACCTAGTTACTAACAAGCTGCTGCTGGAGTCGGAGAACGACGATCCACGTATACGGATTCGAGCTTTGGAACTTCTGGGTAAGATATCAGACGTAGGACTCTTCGCGGAGAAGACAGAAGTCACTGTCACGCATCAGTCTACGGATGATCTACGTAACAAGTTACGTGGTAAGTTAGAGAAGCTGGTTGAGCCGGTAGTGTCAGCAGACATAGAGGACGCCGACTACGAAGACATCGTGCTGAATGGCGAGGTGCTGAATCTGGATGAAGAGCTTGGCCTAGCGGTAGATGAGGTGGCTGAAGACGAGGGCGAGGGCGAAGAGAGGAGCGAAGAAACCTACGATGATTGAGGCCGTTCCCGATTTTACCGAGGAAGAAGTCCAGAACATGCTGGACAACCTTGATGCGTTCTCTGACGAGGAGGTCATTGAGATCAATCGCATCGTGGACGAGCTTGCAGCGCGTAAAGTAAACGAAGCAGCGTACGACGACCTCATAGAATTCTGTCAGATGATGATGCCTGACTTCATTGTGGGCAAACATCACCGGATTTTGGCGAACATGCTGATGGCGATTGAATCGGGAGACAAGGATCGCATCTGCGTCAACATTCCACCACGCCACGGCAAGTCCCAACTCGTCTCTATCTTCTTCCCAGCGTGGTTTTTAGGGCGGAATCCGAACAAAAAGGTGATGATGGTGTCGCATACCACTGATTTGGCAGTGGATTTTGGTCGAAAGGTGCGAAACTTGATCTCTACAGACGCCTATCAGGCTGTTTTCTCCACGGTACAGCTTGCCAGTGACTCTAAATCGGCTGGTAGATGGAACACTAACGTGGGTGGCGAGTATTATGCGTGCGGTATTGGCTCCGCACTGGCTGGTCGTGGCGCAGATCTGCTGTTGGTGGACGACCCACACTCGGAACAGGACGTAATTAACGGCAATTTTGCTGTTTTTGAGAAGGCATACGAGTGGTTTACCTTCGGTGCACGGACTCGTCTGATGCCGGGGGGTCGTGTTGCAATAATTCAGACCCGATGGCACATGGATGACCTGACGGGGCGTGTGACACGCGACATGTCGCAGAATGAGCGGGCAGATGAGTACGAGATCGTCGAATTCCCTGCGATACTGGAGATTGAGGACGAGGAGACGGAGGAGATCGTCGAGAAACCGCTGTGGCCTGAGTTCTTTGACCTAGAGGCGCTGCTGCGAACTAAGGCGTCGATGCCTACATTCCAGTGGAACGCGCAGTATCAGCAGACACCCACGGCGGAAGAGGCTGCGCTGGTCAAGCGGGAGTGGTGGAACCTGTGGGAGCAGGAACGGCCTCCGAATTGTGAGTACATAATAATGTCGCTGGACGCGGCGGCAGAGAAACACAACCGTGCTGACTTCACGGCGCTGACTACGTGGGGTGTGTTCCTGTACGAAGAGACGGGGGCGTATAACATCATCCTGCTCAACAGCATCAAGCAGCGAATGGAGTTCCCAGAGCTGAAAGAGTTGGCGCTGGAGGAGTATAGCGAGTGGGAACCTGATGCGTTCATCGTGGAGAAGAAGTCATCGGGCACGGCGCTGTACCAAGAGATGCGGCGTATGGGACTGCCAGTATCAGAGTATACGCCTCACAGGGGATCAGGTGATAAGTTAGCACGTCTGAACTCAGTATCTGATATTGTAGCGTCTGGTTTGGTGTGGGTACCTCCCACACGGTGGGCGGAAGAGGTAGTTGAGGAGATTGCCGGATTTCCGTTTATGAGCCATGATGACTTGGTTGACTCCACGGTTATGGCTCTCATGCGTTTCAGGCAGGGTGGTTTTATACGCCTACCGACAGATGAGCCTGAAGAACAAAGATACTTTAAGTCGCGGCGGGGCGGCTTCTACTAGAGATACATTATGGCTATTGAGAAAGGTTTATACGCAGCACCCGAAGGCATTGATGACGAGCTAGAGATGGAAGGTGAGTCCGCTCTGGAGATTGAGATTGTAGACCCAGAGATGGTCACTATGAGTGACGGTAGTGTGGAAATCACGCTGATTCCTGACGCAGATATCTCAGATGTTATGTCGTTCGATGCTAACTTGGCAGAGGCGCTGGACGACGGACAGCTTAACGAGTTAGCTGATGATCTGGTAGGTCTGGTAGACGCCGACATCGACAGCCGCAAAGACTGGGCTGATACGTTTGTTAAGGGTCTGGATGTGCTGGGCTTCAAGTACGAAGAGCGTACTGACCCGTGGGAAGGCGCGTGTGGCGTGTACTCTACAGTCCTCGCTGAAGCTGCTATTCGTTTCCAAGCCGAAACAATGTCCGAGACGTTCCCAGCCGCTGGCCCTGTACGGGTTAAGATTGTCGGCGAAGAGAATAAGGACAAGGAAGAGGCGGCGAACCGCGTAAAAGCGGATATGAACTATGAACTCACCGAACGTATGGTGGAGTACCGCCCTGAGCATGAGCGTCTCCTGTACAGCCTTGGGCTTGCCGGTAGTGCGTTCAAGAAGGTTTACTTTGACCCGAACATGGGCCGACAGGTCGCTATCTACATCCCCGCTGAAGACGTGGTTGTGCCCTACGGTGCCTCACATGTAGAGAGTGCAGAACGTGTTACGCACATCATGCGTAAAACTAAGAATGAGTTGAAGAAGCTACAGGCCGGTGGGTTCTACCGAGACGTAGATCTGGGCAGTCCGCAGCCGTACCACACCGACATTGAGAAGCGTAAGGCTGAAGAAGGTGGGTACTCGCTGACAGACGATGACCGCTTCTCTTTATACGAAGTACACGCAGACCTCGTTATTGAAGGTATTGACGAAGACGACGATGAGATCGCCAAGCCGTATGTAGTGACGTTGGAGCGAGGTACAAACGAGATTCTGGCGATACGCCGAAACTGGAACCCTGATGATCCGTTGATGCTCAAGCGTCAGCATTTTGTGCACTACGTGTATGTACCGGGATTTGGGTTTTATGGGCTTGGCCTTATTCACATCATAGGGGGATATGCTAAGGCTGGAACGTCGCTGATACGGCAACTGGTGGATGCTGGCACGCTGGCTAACCTGCCGGGTGGTCTGAAAGCCCGTGGGCTACGTATTAAGGGTGATGACACGCCGATTGAGCCGGGCGAGTTCAAGGATGTGGACGTGCCGTCAGGTAGCATCCGCGACAACATCATGCCGCTCCCATATAAGGAGCCAAGCCAGACTCTGTTAGCCCTGTTGAACCAGATCACAAACGAAGGTCGTCGTCTGGGCGCTATCAGTGACATGAACATCTCGGACATGTCGGCTAACGCCCCTGTGGGTACTACGCTGGCATTGCTAGAACGTACGCTCAAGCCTATGGCTGCGGTACAGGCCCGTGTCCACTACGCCATGAAGCAGGAATTTAAACTGCTCAAGGCAATCATGTCGGAGCACGCGCCAGAAGAATACGCCTACGAGCCGATGCGAGGTGAAGTGACCGCTCGCGTGGCAGACTATATGGCAGTTGATGTCATCCCAGTCAGTGACCCGAACAGTTCTACGATGGCCCAACGTGTTGTGCAGTACCAAGCAGTATTGCAGATGTCACAGTCAGCACCACAGATCTACGACTTGCCGCAGCTACACAGGCAGATGATCGAAGTGTTGGGCGTTAAGAACGCTGATAAACTTGTCCCAACAGAGGACGACGCGAAACCGACTGATCCAGTCAGCGAAAACATGGATGCCTTGGTTGGTAAGCCTATGAAGGCGTTTATCTACCAAGACCATGAAGCACACATCGCAACGCACCAATCGTTTATGCAAGACCCGCAGATCATGCAGATGATCGGGCAAAACCCCCAAGCGAAGCCGATTATGGCTGCGCTACAGGCGCACATCGCAGAACACCTTGGCTTCAACTACCGCAAGCAGATGGAAGAGAAGCTGGGTGCACCACTACCACCTCCGGGTGAGGAGCTACCTGAACAGGTCGAGGTCAATCTGGCTCGTCTGGTCGCTGATGCAGGCAAACAACTTACACAGCAGCACCAGCAGCAAGCAGCGCAGCAACAAGCGCAGCAGAAAGCTCAAGACCCTGTCGTACAGATGCAGCAAGCAGAAATACAGATCAAGCAGCAAGAAGTACAGCGTAAAGCAGCTAAGGATCAGCTAGACGCGCAGATGAAGCAGGCTGAACTGGAGTTAAAGGCGCGTGACCAGATGCAGGATGCTCAAATGGATCAGGCTGAATTGGCGCTGAAGCAGCAAGAACTACAGATCGACGCGCAGAAAGCGGGCGTAAAAATGGCTGCGGAACGCCGTAGGGACAACGCAAAAGCTGATTTAGATGTGCTAAAAGCAATGAAGGATTCCAACAACAATAGAGGCCAATAATGGCTACAACCGTCTTAGACGTGCTAAAGGAACGAATCGAGTCCGATAAGGACTCCGCACTACAATTTCTCAGTGGTGGAGGGGCTAAAGACTTCTCCATGTACAAGGAAACCACAGGTTTGATTCGAGGTCTCGAAACCTGCTTGGGCTATGTAGAAGACCTCTCGCGAAACTTGGAGTACGACGATGAGTGAAGCTGTTGACACAGTTGAAGCTACGGAAGAACTGGAAGCACAACTACCTACGCCTGTGGGCTATCGGGTATTGATTGCGCTACCACAGATCGAAGAAACCTTCGACGGCACTAACCTGCTCAAGACGGACACGATCAAGAATCAGGAACATATCATGTCAATCATTGGCCTTGTGGTGGATATGGGCGAACAAGCCTATAACGACCCCGAAAGGTTCACGACTGGCCCTTGGTGTAAACAAGGTGACTATGTGATGTTTCGTGCCAACTCAGGCACACGATTTAAGGTTAACGGGTTAGAGTATCGTTTGATGAACGACGACTCTATTGAAGCTGTTGTAGCTGACCCCAGTGGCGTATCACGAGCGTAAGGAATAGACATGCCGTTTCAAAAAGTTGAATACAGTTTCCCCGACGAGGAAAAAGATACTTCTATAGAGGTGGAGGGTTCTGGTGAAGTCGAAATTGACCTATCTGGTAGAAAGAGTGCGGACGAGTATGCGGATACTCCTGCTGAACCTGAAGTCGAAGCTAAGTCAGAACCGGATGAGCTGGACATTGAGGTTGTGGATGATACGCCAAAGGCTGATCGTAACCGCAAGCCATCTGAGCCACCGGCTGACGTTACTGACGATGAGCTTGAAGGCTACTCTGAAAAAGTACGTAACCGGATCAAGCACTTCAGTAAAGGCTACCACGACGAACGCCGGGCCAAAGAATCCGCTCTCCGAGAGCGACAAGAGTTAGAAGCTCTTGCCCAGAGGCTTGTTGACGAGAACAAGACGCTGAAAGGCAACGTCAACAAGAATCAGGAGGCGCTTCTTGAGCAAGCCAAGCGTAATGCCGCTATTGAAATGGAGAGTGCCAAACGTTCTTATAAAGCAGCATACGACGAAGGTAACTCTGATGCGTTACTGGAAGCACAAGAGAAGTTAACTACGGCGAAGCTGAAGTCAGATAAGCTAGAAAACTTCCAGATACCGTCTTTACAGGACGAAGAAACTGCTGTACAAGACACTGAAACACCGGCTGTGCAGGAGCACGTCCGAGATGAAAAAGCCGAGGAGTGGCGATCAGCTAACCCTTGGTTTGATGAAGACCTCGAAATGCAAAGTTTTGCATACGGGGTACATCACAAATTAGTTAGTGAGGGTGTATACCCTAACGATGACGGATACTACGAGCGCATTGATGCTCGTATGCGAGAGGTATTCCCCGATTACTTCGGAGAAGTCCCTTCAGAGGCACGAGAGGAACGAAAGCAACGGCCAAATGTGGTTGCCCCCGCTACGCGGAGCACAGCACCTAAAAAGGTGACACTATCGCAAACACAGGTCGCACTTGCTAAGAGACTCGGAGTACCACTGGAAGAATACGCCAGACAGGTTGCATTAGAAATGAGGAACGGATAATGGCTGAAAACAGAATCAAGCGTGACAGCGAGACTCGTGAAACAAAGACTCGTACCAGATCGTGGCAGCGCCCAGAGGTATTACCCTCACCTACGCCACAAGACGGCTACGAATTTCACTGGGTTCGTGTAGCTACGCAAGGTCAAGTGGATGCCACTAATGTTTCCTCGAAATTGCGCGAGGGTTGGGAGCCTGTACGGGCTGAAGATCATCCTGAGATTACTATGGTGACTGTGGAGAATGAACGCTTCGCAGATAACGTGGTGATTGGTGGTCTGATGTTGTGCAAAGCCCCATCAGAGCTAGTTCAAGAACGTACTGACTACTACAATAATCAGACGAAATCTCAAATGAGTTCTGTAGACAACAACCTGATGCGTGAGAATGATCCACGTATGCCTATATTCAACGAACGGAAAACCACCGTATCGTTTGGTAAAGGCGGTTAATCTTAAATTAGGAGTCCATTAACATGGCTACAACTGCTGCACCTTACGGGCTAAAGCCTGTAAAACGCGCTGACGGACTACCGTATGCTGGCGCGACTTCTTCGTACCTCATCGACCCCGCTGGGGAAGGTACCAACATCTTTTATGGGCAAGTAGTCCATATTGGTGCTGACGGGTACATTGCGTTGTCAACAGCTACCGGTGCCGATGGCACTACTAACGCACTTCCTACTGGAACCACTTTGACGGGTTCTTTGGGCGTGTTTGTTGGTTGTTCGTACATCAATGCTCAAGGGCAACAAATCTACGGTCAATACTACCCAAGCGGCACCACTGGTGTTGTTGAGGCGTATGTTGTAGATGATCCGAACGTATTGTTCCAAGCTCAACTGGATGGCGCTGCTGACCAGTCTGACATTGGTGCTAACACGTTCTTTGCTGCTGCTCAGTCTACCTCTACTGGTTCTACCACGACGGGTAACTCTACGAGCGCATTGGAGTCAACTACTGTTACGACCACCGCTGCCTTCCGTATCGTGGCTGCCGTATCACCTATCGGTGACGCATTCCCAGACGTGTTGGTTAAATTCAATCCCGGCTATAGCAGCATGACAAATGCTGTTGGTCTATAAGTAAGGAGCTGAATAATGGCTATTTCACGCGCCCAACTCCTCAAGGAGCTATTGCCCGGACTTAACGCACTTTTCGGTATGGAATATGCGAAGTACGGCGAAGAGCACAAAGAGATTTTTGAATCTGAAAGCTCTGATCGTTCCTTTGAGGAAGAAGTTAAGTTGTCCGGTTTTGGTGCAGCCCCCGTCAAAGACGAAGGTTCTGCCATTGACTACGACAACGCACAAGAAGCGTTTACCGCTCGTTACACGCACGAAACCATTGCTATGGGCTTTAGTGTTACCGAGGAAGCGATTGAAGATAACTTGTATGACTCACTGTCATCTCGTTATACGAAAGCTCTTGCTCGCGCTATGGCTTACACCAAGCAGGTTAAAGCTGCCTCCATCCTGAACAGCGCGTTCACGGGTGCGGGTAACCCAACCTACGGTGACGGCAAAGTGTTGTGTGCAACTGACCACCCGCTAGTTTCTGGCGGAACTAACTCAAACCGTCCTGCTGTTGCTGCTGACCTTAACGAGACTTCTTTAGAAGCCGCCGTTATCCAGCTTGCTGGTTGGACTGATGAGCGTGGTCTGTTGATCGCTGCCAAGCCTCGCAAATTGGTTATCCCACCTGCACTGCAATTCGTTGCAACCCGCTTGTTGGATACCGAGGGTCGAGTTGGCACGGCTGACAACGATCTGAACGCGATCCGTAACAACGGCTCAATCCCAGAAGGCTACACGGTTAACCATTATCTGACTGATACAGATGCTTGGTTCTTGACCACTGATGTGCCTAATGGCCTGAAGCACTTTGTTCGTACCCCAATGGCTACATCTATGGATGCAGACTTTGACACGGGCAACAGCCGCTACAAGGCTCGTGAGCGTTACTCGTTTGGTGTATCTGATCCCCTCGGGATCTTTGGTTCACCCGGCGCATAAGCTACGGTGCTTGATAAGGGGGGAGCTTCGGCTCCCCTTTTTATTGACTTGGTGAAAAGTAGGGTATACTTTCAGCCATATCGGGAAACAATCCGGCGAATCTGACAGGCCCGACTGACGACATGTAGACAGATTTGCTTAAACTCACATGTGAGAAAAACGATGGCTAAAACCACATTTTCTGGCCCCGTCCGCTCGGACAGTGGCTTTCAAATCCCAGTTGTAACTACCGCAAACTTACCTGCATTTGGCGATGTCGCTGTAGGAACTGTGTATATGGTTTCTGACAATGGTTCTGGCGACGATGAATACTGCATCGTAATCAGCACTGGCGCTGCTTGGGTAACCGCTGTAGGCGCGGCTCTTAGCTAATAGGAGGCGTTTATGCCTAGTTCTGATATTCAGACTAAACGCATTGCAGGCACAGGCTCCTTAGCGGTTGGCCCAGCACGAGTACGTCAGGTACAGGTGCTAACGGCTGGTTCAGGGTCTCCTAGACTTACTATTACTGACGGTAACGGTGGCTCTACTTTGCTGGACTTAGACTTCAGCACTGGGGCTACTCACTCGGTAAACATTCCAGACTACGGCATTCGTTTTGAGAGCGATGTGTACGTCAGTGCGTTTACCAACCTGACCGCAGTGACGGTGTTCTACAGCTAACATGCGTAGTTACTACAAGAAGTCTCCATGTGCGTCTTTTAAGAGTGGCGGTAGTACCGCTGCTTGGACGCGCAAGGAAGGCAAGAGCGAGTCTGGTGGACTTAATCAAAAAGGCGTGGACAGTTACAACAGGGAGAACCCCGGAAGTAAGCTGAAGACCGCCGTAACGACTAAGCCCAGTAAGCTCAAGAAAGGCTCTAAGGCCGCTAAACGACGTAAGTCGTTCTGTGCACGCATGAAAGGTATGAAAAAGCGTAACACTAGCTCTAAGACGGCAAATGATCCAAACAGCCGTATAAACAAGAGCTTACGGAAGTGGAATTGCTAAGTGGCGTACCTACAGAGCAACATTCCGTACTTCAAGTGTTGGGTGCGGAAGGAATACACCCACAACCATGAGAAGTACCACGGCGAGTTTATTCACGCTATGGCTATCGCTGTTACGACAATGCCGACCAGATGCCTCAGTTTCCAAGTGATATTTACTGGGGCTGAGACGTACGATGAGGACGATGAGCCTAACGTACACGGTGGCGCTATGTGGGCACGTATGCCGATTACAGCGTTGGTGGGGGATACTCCGTTCGAGGAATGGCCTGAACCAATGCCTGTATGGGCCGCGCAGCCTTGGGATTGTTCGTCTAGGGATCATGCGGTATACACGCTCGACAGAGCCACACCGTGCCCTTGGATGGCTAAGATAGACGGGGAGATGTACCCCGCGAAGTATATGTTCACAGTGGACTATACGAACAACGAGATTGCAGATGACCCTGCACAACACAAGCAGAGTCATGTGATGGAGCTGCTAGATGCTGGCCCATATACGGGTAACATCGTAGCTCTACCAAATAATAGGGTGCGGGTGACACATCCCGCTTGGTTTGAAACAGGGGAGGGGGCACCAGACTTTAAGCCTTCTCAACACGTTCACTACAGCAAGTCTGATCTGGACTACACGCTGGACGTGAATCAAGTGTTTGATAATTTGTACGCGGACAAGGAGTAGGGCATGAAGCCGAAGAAGATGTTTTTAGGTGGTTTGTTTAGCAGTAAGAAGAAAGACGATGATAAGCCTATGACAATGACCCAGAGGAAAGCTGAAGAAGCGAAGAAGCGTGCGAGAGGCGCGCAGATGCGTAGTGAGTCTAAAGCGCGTAGGGGTCGTACAGCTAGCAAGACGGCTGTTGGCGGGCAACGTAACAAGCAACAGGCTCCTATGGACGCGGAACGCGCAGCTAATATGGCAATGGTCAAGAAAGACAGCCCAATGCCTAAGCGCCCCGCAACTAATGCGGCTACACCGAAGCCTACGCGCCCTGCAAAGCCTCAAAAAGAGCCTACAACTGCGCCCCGCCCACCTAAAGCAGATGCCACTGCAAAGCCAATGGCAAAGAAGCCACCTCGCCCATTACGTGGCACGGTGACTGGCAAAGGCGGACGCAATGTTGGTGAAGGCCAAGATAAGCGTGCCAATGTAACTCGTGAGCAGTTAAAAGATTCAGGTATGACTTTACGCCAGTACCTAAACTTCATGGACAAAGAAGGTAAGCGTCCACCTAAGAAGTCTGGAGTGGATAAAGTACCCAACAAAAAAGGCCCACGTAAGAAATACGCTGGAGGCGGCATGATGAAGTCTAAGGGCTATGCCAAAGGTGGCGCTATGAAGACTAAGGGCTACAAAGCTGGCGGTGGCCCCCTCAAGAAAACGCCAGAAGATAACGAAGGTCTTAAGAAGCTGCCGAAGGAAGTCCGCAACAAGATGGGCTTCATGTCTAAAGGCGGCATGACAAAGTCTAAAGGTTACGCCAAAGGCGGTGCTATGAAGACCAAGGGCTACAAAGCTGGTGGCAAAGTAAGAGGCGCTGGCATAGCTCGTAAGGGTGTACGCCCAGCTAAGATGTTTTAGGAGAACATTATGAGTGAAAGACGTAGAGCAGGTAAAGCTCCTGCGCGGAAAAGGCGTAATTTGTCAGCTAATGCGCGGCGTATGGCGAGTGCCATGCGTAAACGTGGCTTTTCACCAGAAGATGTTGTGGCCTCTCAACCTCCCCGTAGGAGAAGACCGGGGCCGATAACATCTCCCGGTGGAGGTTTGCCGGTTAATCCAATACAAAAACCGATGCCGAGAAGGAAGCCGGGGCGGATTGTAGGAAAGCCTGTGCCACCTCCCGGTGGAGGTTTGCCGGTTAATCCAAAACAAAAACCGATGCCTCCTAGGAAATTTGTAGGGGAACCTGTTACACCTCCCGGTGGAAAGTTGCCAGTGCCTCCTAAGCCGGGCACTGGGGTAATGGAAGGTGGTGCTGCTAACATGAACCGACAAGTGCCTAAAATGCCGGGTGGATTCAAGAAGGGCGGCGGTGTCAAAGGCAAAGCCAAAATTCGAGGTGCCGGTATCGAGCGTAAAGGTCTACGTAAGGCGAAGATACGATGAGACGTTACTATAAGTCAGGCGGGAAGATATGTGCGAAGGGGAAGGCTTGGGCCAAACGTACCTTCGACACGTACCCGTCTGCTTATGCGAACATGGCAGCTTCTAAGTATTGCAAAGACCCTAACTACGCTAAGGGCAGCAAGAAGAAGAGTAAGTAATGGGTGATTTGAAGAAATGGCGTGACCAGCAGTGGGTTCGTATCGGCACCGATGGCAAGATCAAAGGTGAATGTGGTACGTCGAAGAACAAAAAGAACCCAGATCGCTGCTTACCTAGATCTAAGGCACAGTCACTGAGCCAGTCTGAGCGTGCTACTACTGCTCGCAAAAAGAAGAAAGCTGGCGCTAGAGGGCAACAGGTGGTATCTAACACCCCAAAAGCCAAAGTAAAGATGGCAAAGACTGGCGGCCCGATACGCGCTAACCACAAGGGTTGCGGTGCAGTAATGAGCAATAGACGCAAAAAGACCCTGTACGTATAGGAATAGACGATGGCTACATCTGGAACAACAGCATTTAACATGGACTTCACGGAGATCGCTGAAGAGGCGTGGGAGCGTGCGGGCCGTGAAATGCGTTCTGGGTATGACTTACGCACTGCCAGACGCTCTATGAATCTGATGACCATTGAGTGGCAAAACCGTGGCATCAACATGTGGACGATTGATGAAGGCACGTTGAGCCTTACGCAAGGTACTTCTGAGTACACGTTACCTGCGGATACCATAGACTTGCTAGAACAGCAGATCCGCACGGGCAGCGGTAATGCCACCACACAGTCTGATCTTACGATAAGTCGTATCAGCGTAAGTACCTACGCATCTATACCTAACAAGTTAACGCAAGGTAGGCCGATTCAAGTATTCGTAGAACGTTTACGAGATGCCCCCAAAATCAACGTGTGGCCGGTTCCAGACAGCAATGACTACGTATTCTACTATTGGCGTATGCGGCGTATAGAGGACGCAGGAGGCGGCGTAGAAACCGCTGACATGAACTTTAGATTCTTCCCCTGTTTGGTAGCGGGCCTTGCGTATTATATCGCTATGAAGGAACCAGAACTGGTGGATCGTGTAGCTATGCTCAAGCAAGCATACGAAGAGCAGTTCGCGCTGGCAGCGGGAGAAGACAGAGAAAAGACATCCGCACGCTTTGTACCGCGTATTGGTAGAGCTTAGTAATGTCGAACCGTTTTGCGTCGTCTAAAAAGGCTATCGCGGAGTGTGATGTCTGTGGGTTCCGCTACAAGCTACGAGAGCTAAAGAAGTTAGTACGTAAAGGCATAGATACGAACATAAAGGCTTGCCCAGAGTGTTGGAACCCAGACCAGCCGCAGCTAAAGCTAGGCGAGACTCCGGTTGACGATCCGCAAGCTATTCGAGATCCGCGCCCTGATTTTGCTGGGTATGTGCAGAACAGAGATATACAATGGGGTTGGAACCCTGTAGGTATGGGATTTGACCCATTTAACCTGACACCTAATGACTTGGTCGGAACGGGTCAGGTAGGTACAGTAACAGTAACAACTTAGAGTCGTGATATGAAAGCACCAAAAGTAGTTAAGACCGTAGGATGGCCTACACCAGTAGAAGTAAAAGACGCGCCTAAGCCTGATATGAAAGGTGTTAAGACCACAGGCGTTAAAGTACGCGGTGTTGGCGCTGCAACAAAAGGCACGATGGCCCGTGGCCCTATGGCGTAAGATATGAATTACACCGAGTTAAAAGCAAACATTCAGGACATCTGTGAAACTTCTTTTACGGATGACCAGCTTGCTATGTTCACAGAACAGGCAGAGCAGAAGATATACAACGCCGTGCAAATACCTGCGCTACGTAAGAATGTCACTGGCACTTTGACTTCTGGTGTTAAGTACCTGTCAACGCCCGCTGACTTCTTGTACTCGTACAGCCTTGCTGTTGTAGACGGTAGTGGTAACTACTCGTTCTTATTGAATAAAGACGTTAACTTTATGCGTGAGGCGTACCCTAATCCTACCGCTACAGCGTTACCCAAACACTACGGCTACTTCGACGATGATACTATTATTCTCGGGCCTACCCCTGACAGTGGTTACACGATGGAATTGCATTATGGGTATTACCCAGAATCCATAGTTACCGCAGGCACTACGTGGCTTGGAGAAGAGTTTGACTCCGCTTTGTTAAACGGAGCATTAGTCGAGGCTTTACGGTTTATGAAGGGCGAGCCTGATTTAGTTGCCCTGTACGATAAGATGTATGTACAGGCTCTTGGGCTTCTCAAGGTTCTGGGCGATGGTAAGTTGCGGGAAGACACTTACCGTTCAGGTCAATTTCGCGTTCCAGTTAGTTAGGAAAAACAATGGCTATAACACAAGCTATGTGCACTTCTTTTAAGAAAGCTCTCCTCGACGGTGAGATGGACTTTAGTAGTGACACGTCTCAAACATATAAGATTGCTCTCTACACATCGTCAGCCACGCTAGATGCGTCTACCACGGCGTACTCAGTTACAAACGAAGTATCTGGTACAGGCTACTCGGCTGGAGGAAACACGTTAACGGTTGTTGCCCCCACAACGTCGGGCACTACCGCATTCTTGGATTTCGCTGACACTACGTGGTCTACAGCCACCATCACGGCGCGTGGAGCGTTGATTTACCAGTCTGGCGGAAGTAATCCCGCTGTCGCGGTACTTGATTTTGGTGCGGACAAGACCTCTACCGCAGGTGATTTCCAAATCCAGTTCCCCACCGCAGATGCTACCAACGCTATTATCCGTATAGCCTAGATAGATGGCCTCCTCCGTTGAATACGTAGGGTGGGGGTCTACTGCTTGGGGCCAAGGCTCTTGGGGCACTGACCTAACCGTTGTATCAGTAGACGGCGTGGCTGCTACTGGAGCTATTGGTTCTGTATCGGTAGTAGTAGTAGCTGAAGCCATTGTTACTCCTACGGGAGTCTCTAGCACCGGTACTCTAGGCACTGTTACAGCCACTGGTACAGCAAATGTGTACCCATCAGGTCTGGCGGGTACGGGCGCTATTGGTACGGTCACAGTATCTGCTGATGCGATAGTATCCCCCACAGGGCTGACCGCTACAGGAGGTGTAGGCTCAGTTACGGTAGCCGCAGACGCTAACACGTCGGTTACAGGTTTAGCAGCCACTGGGGCGCTAGGTTCCGTTGTAGTATCCGCTAACGCTGATGTATCTGTTACGGGGCTTACAGCAAGTGGTGGTGTAGGGTCAGTCAGCATAGTAGCTGAAGCCGTTGTTAGCCCTACTGGAGTAGCAGCTACAGGGGCGGTAGGAACAGTATTCATTGCCTTCGGTAAAACGGTATTCCCGACAGGAGTATTCGCTACCGGCAGTATTGGTAATGTTGTAGTATCGGGTAACGTAGATATACTCGCTACGGGCTTAGTCGCAACAGGCGCTATAGGCACCGTAAATGTCTGGGGAGAAATAGACACAAACCAGAACCCAGATTGGCAAGGGATTACAGACACACAATCGCCTTCTTGGAGCGAAATATCAGCTTCCCAAGACCCAAGTTGGCAAAATGTTACGGACTCGCAGTCGCCTTCTTGGGGCGCTGTAGACGGTTCACAAAGTCCAAATTGGCAAGAAATAGCCGCATGAGGTTTTAGATGACAACTCAATACACGACAATTCTGAAGCTCGCCCTACCAGTTCAAGGCGAATTAAGTGGTACATGGGGCGATGTGGTTAACGACAACATCACTTCGATGGTCGAAGAAGCCGTTGCAGGCCGTAAGGTCATAAATACGTGGACTGCTAACTCGCACACGTTGACCAGCGCAGACGGCACCACGTCCGAAGCGCGTGCGGCAATACTAACGCTTACTGACACAGGTACGGCACTATCAGGCGCAGGAACGGTTGTGTGCCCCGCAGCTTCAAAGATTTACATAGTCGAGAACAGCACGGCGCAAGTAATCACCATTAAGACCTCCGGCGGTACGGGCATAGCAGTACCTGTTGGCAGAAACATGGTCGTATTCTGTGATGGCACTAACGTAGAAGAAGGCATCAGTAACATTGCCAGCCTTTCTATTGGCGGCGACGGAGCTACGGTTACAGGTATTAAAGATGAAGATAACATGGCGTCTAACAGCGCCACAAAACTAGCTACTCAGCAGTCCATCAAAGCATATGTAGACAGCCAAGTCGGCGCTAACAACGAGTTATCAGAAGTTCTTACTAACGGTAACACCACAGGCGGTACAGACATCTCCGTAAGCACTGGCGATGACATCACCTTTGCGGACTCTTCCAAGGCCATCTTTGGCGCTGGCTCTGACCTACAGATTTATCACGATGGGTCTAAATCAATAATAGCAGATACTGGGACTGGGCCACTTAGTATTCAGGGCGAAAATACTATAGTTTTGGAAAAAACAGACGGGACTAACTACGCTACATTCACAAAAGATGACGCTGTAACTCTTTATTATGCTGGTAATGCTAAAATCGCCACCACCTCCACAGGCATCGACGTTACTGGCACAGTGACTGCTGATGGTTTGACTGTTGATGGTGATGGCTCTTTTACTGGTGCTTTTGAAATTTCTGGTGTAAGCCCAAAGATTTTCTTAAGCGAAACAGATACTACTGATGTAAATACTCGAATTAGAAACGCCGCAGGTAAGCTACAAATACAAACAGTAGATAATTCAGATGCTAATCCTGTGACACGTTTTCAAATAGAGCACTCAACAGGCGACATCAGCTTCTACGAAGACACAGGCACAACGCCAAAACTCCAGTGGATAGCTAGTGATGAAAACTTAGAGTTTGCTGATAACTCTAAGGCAGTCTTCGGTGCTGGCTCTGACCTACAGATTTATCATGATGGTAGTCATAGCTATATTGATGATGTAGGCGGCACTGGCAATATAAAAATTAGAGCTACAAACCTAGTCTTACAAAGCGCCGCAAGTGAGGATTATGCTACTTTTGTGGCAAATGGTGCTGCAACATTATTTTACGACAACTCAGCCAAACTAGCCACAACCTCCACAGGCATAGACGTTACTGGCACGATGGATGTCAGTGGCAATCTTACAGGCACAACTGCAATTTTTACAACTGATGACAACACGACACAGCTTACTCTGATCTCTACAGACGCAGATGCAAGTGTCGGCCCACGTTTTGATTTGACTAGAAATTCCGCAAGCCCAGCGGCTGACGATAATCTAGGCGTAGTACGCTTTTTGGGGGCAGATTCTTCGGGAGCTTATCTGCCTTACGCATTTATAAACTCTTTTATTGAAGACCCTACGGATGGATCAGAAGACGGAAAGTTGCTTATTGAGACTCGGTTGGCGGGTCTGATGAAAGAGCGCATCACCATGAATTCCACAGAAACGGTGATCAACGATAACAGCGAGAACCTCGACTTCCGTATTGAAAGTGATTTAAACACCCACAGATTTTTCTTAGACGCTGGTAACGATAGGATTATATTTGGCTCGGAGACTGGCGTTTCAGTAGGCGGATCTGGCGCAGAGTTTCAAATTAACGGTACTACCGGCAATTCTTCTGCTCAGTCAATTACACGCTTCGGAAATGATGCCAACTCACCGATTTTGAAATTTGGTAAAAGCCGCAACGGAACCATTGGTTCAAATACTATAGTTCAAAGTGGCGACAACTTAGGAATAATTCAGTTTTGCGGTGATGACGGAACTAATCTAG
>Ga0181369_1000200_pt1 | contig 17381 bp, 13 predicted proteins | sample LowvirmetaG_8_FD_130088 | JGI IMG/M metagenome (GOLD analysis project Ga0181369, IMG submission 130088) | Marine viral communities from the Subarctic Pacific Ocean - Lowphox_04 viral metaG | ecosystem: Environmental > Aquatic > Marine > Oceanic | place: Subarctic Pacific Ocean | collected... | reverse complement strand
CACAAAGACGAGACGACAGAAGGGTTGTAACACAAGTTCAAAAAGCAGCGGTTGCGCAAGCACCTGCTGGACCTACTACAACAGAAGTTAGTCAATCTACTTCAGCTTATGGTGGAGAACGAACAGATGCACAAGAAGCTTTAAGAGTAAAAAAAAGAGGTCGAAAACAAACTATATTAACACAACCAACGGGATTAGGTGGTTCAGAACCATTAATCACAAAAAAGAAATTACTAGGGTAAATTAATTTGGAGGATAAATGCAGATAACACCAAAAGCTAAAATGATCTTAGAGAGATATGCTTCTCTTAGAACTGAAAGACAAAACTGGGAAAGTCATTGGCAGGATGTTGCTGATTATATGTTACCTAGAAAAGCAGATATTACTAAGAACAGAAGTAAAGGGGATAAGAGACACGAATTAATTTTTGATGGTACTGCAACACATGCTCTAGAATTATTAGCTGCATCTTTACATGGAATGTTAACGAATACAGTTTCACCATGGTTTTATTTAAAATATAAAAATGATGAGTTGAACCAAGAAGACGAAGCAATGGAATGGTTAGAAGATTGCACAAGAGTTCTTAACCAGGCTTTTAATAGAAGTAATTTCCAACAAGAAATTTTTGAATTATACCATGACCTTATTGCGTTTGGTACAGCAGCTCTATTTATTGCAGATGATGATGAAAATGAATTAAGATTTAAAAATATTCATATCTCAGAAATTTATATAACTGAAAATGAAAAAGGTTTTGTTGATAGCTTAACTCGTAAATTTAAAATGCAAGCTAAAAACATTTACAACGCATTTCCAGGAGTAGACTTACCAGAAGAATTAGCTAAAAAATTTAATAAAGCACCGTATGATAATATTAGTATTATTCATAGTGTTTACCCTTCAACCGAATATACAAACAACAAATATGTATCTTGTTATGTTCACGAAGAATCTGGTTTTTTATTATCAGAAAAAAACTTCAAAGAGTTTCCGTATGCAGTTCCTAGATATTTAAAATCATCGAATGAAACATACGGTAGAAGTCCAGCAATGAACGCATTACCAGATGTGAAGATGTTAAATCTAATGTCTAAAACTTCTATCAAAGCTGCGCAAAAACAAATTGACCCACCACTAATGGTTCCAGATGACGGGTTTATGATGCCTATTAGAACAGTACCAGGAGGATTAAACTATTACAGAGCAGGAACCAGAGAAAGAATTGAACCATTAAATATTGGTGCAAACAATCCTGTGGGTATACAAATGGAAGAACAAAGACGGGATGCGATTAGACAAAACTTCTTTGTTGACCAACTAATCTCTGTTCAAGGACCGCAAATGACTGCGACTGAAGTTATCCAAAGAAACGAAGAAAAGATGAGAATACTTGGTCCCGTGCTTGGTAGACTACAATCAGAATTATTACAGCCATTAATTACAAGATGTTTTAATATTTTACTTAGAAATAAAAAATTTAAAGAAATCCCTGAATTTATTGGCGCTCAAAATATTGAGATTGAATATGTATCACCACTAGCGAAAGCTCAGAAAACTGGTGAACTTAATTCTTTAATGAGAGGTATTGAGATTATGGGTTCTTTACAAAATGTTGCACCTGTATTTGATTACTTAGATACTGATAATTTGGTTGGTCATATTAAAGATGTATTAGGTATTCCTGCTAAAGTTTTAAAATCAAAAGCTGAAGTAGAACAAATCAGAGCTGAACAACAAAATCAAATAGCACAACAACAACAGATGCAGCAAGATATGCAGCAAGCTGAAATTGCTAACAAAGCTGCACCGTTAGCTAAGGTACTAGGTGAATAAAAAAGATATAGCTGAATTAACAAAAACATATCAAAGAGTTTTTAAGTCAGAAGATGGTAAAACCGTTCTAGAAGACTTAGAAAAAAGATGTAACGTGCATCACACATCCTTTTCAACAGACCCGCACGAAACATCTTACAGAGAAGGACAAAGACAAGTTGTTCTTTTTATTAAATCAATCATAAACAAAAACCCTAAAGGAGAAAACCATGAGTAGCGAAAACCAGGTAGCGGAACCGCAAGTTGCGTCTGACAATAATGTTACAGAGTTAAGTAATACACCACCAATAACAGAACAAATTTCTAATTGGAAAGATAGTTTACCAGATGATTTAAAAGCTGAAAAAGCTTTAGAGTCTATACAAGATATACCTGGATTAGCTAAATCTTATATCCATGCACAAAAATTAGTAGGAGCGGATAAAATTCCTGTTCCTAATAAATTTGCAACGGATGAAGATTGGCAAGCAGTTTATAGTAAATTAGGTAGACCCGAAAAACCAGATGCTTATGAATTTAATTTAAAAGAAAATTCTAACATTGATGAAAATGCTCTTAAAGGTTTTAAAGAGACTGCACATAAAAATGGTTTATTACCTAAACAAGCTGAAGCGATAATGAATTTTTATAACGATATGACGCAAAATTATATTGAAGATTTAAATTCAAAATCTGAACAAGGCAGAAGTAATGCAGAACAAACTCTTAAAAAAGAATGGGGTGCTGCATTTGATAATAAAGTTCAACAAGCAAGTACCATTGCTAACAAATATATCAATGATGACTTTGCACATTTAACTTTATCAGATGGAACCAAAATTGGAGATCATCCAGACTTTATCAAAGCTTTTGCTAATATAGCTAATGATTTAGGTGAAGATAAATTAGTAGCAGCACAAGGACCACAATACATGACACCTGCTGAAATTGATAAACAGATCGCTAGTTTACAACAAGAAGGTTCAGCATACTGGAACAAAAATCATCCAGGTCATGCTTTGGCTGTTCAAGAGGTTCAAGATTTACTTGCTTTGAAACACAACTCAGTATAGTAAATTTGAATAACGGATAATCGAAAGACCCGTTTGGCATTTTGGAAAGACAAAAGACCGAGAGGTTAAAAATTTAGGACGACCCGCAAGGACAATCAACCGATTATTTTAACATTAACACAACACAAAAAAGGAGACATAAATTATGTCAACTCAAATAACTACAGCATTTGTAGAACAATATTCTTCAAATGTTACTATGCTTGCTCAACAAATGGGGAGTAAGTTAAGAGGTGCTGTTGATGTCGAAACGATCAGAGGAAAAAATGGTTTCTTCGATCAAATCGGTGCTACAGCAGCTGTTGCTAGAACAACAAGACACGGCGCAACTCCACAAGTAGATACACCCCACTCTAGAAGACGTGTATCTCTTGCAGATTACGAGTGGGCTGATCTTATTGATGATCTAGACAAAGTAAGAATGTTAATTGACCCAACTTCATCTTATGCAAAAGCTGCGGCTGCTGCTATGGGTAGAAGTATGGATGATGTTATCATTACTGCTTTTGACGCAGATGCAGCTACAGGTGTTGCAGGTGGAAGCACTACAGCTCTACCAGCAGGACAAAAAATTGGTGCAACTGCAGACCAAACTGATGGATTAACAGTAGCGAAACTTTTAGAAGCTAAATACATCTTAGATAATAATGATGTAGACCCTTCATTAAAAAAGTATATCGTTTGTGGTCCAAAACAAATCCAAGACTTGTTAAACACTACAGAAGTAAAAAGCTCTGACTTCAATACAGTTAAAGCTCTTGCTCAAGGTGATATTAACTCGTTTATGGGTTTCCAGTTCATCATGTCTACAAGACTATCTTTCGATGCAACTAATACAGACGATAGAAAAATCTTCGCGTTTACAGAAGATGCTGTAAAACTTGCAATCGGTTCTGACGTAAAAGCTAGAATTGATGAAAGAAATGATAAATCTTATGCTACGCAGGTTTACTATTCTATGGCGATTGGTGCTACTAGAATGGAAGAAGACAAAGTAGTTGAGATTAGATGTAACGAATAATCATTAGCTTGGTGAGGGGAGCAATCCCCTCATCACATTATGAAGACAATAAAAGATTTAAAACCTGTATTACATTTTAAAAAAGAGAATTATGTATATAGGTATGTTTTAGTAGATAGATTTAAAAATACTGCTAAAATACATTATGGTTTTGATGCAAAACTTGAGAAAACTGAAAAAGAGATTTTTGCATTAGAAAATGATAGAAAGATTAGAAGAAAATATATAATTAAGGAGAATAAAAAAGATGGCTAGTGTAATAGAAATTTGTAACTCAGCACTAAATCAATTAGGTGCATCAACTATTTTATCTCTAACAGAAAATTCTAAAAATGGCAGACTATGTAATGCAAGATATGAGACCGTTAAAGATAGTGTATTAAGAGCGCATCCTTGGAACTCAGCAATCAAAAGACAAACTTTAGCTGCAGATACAGTCAATCCAGATTGGGGTTTTACTAAACAATATACTTTACCTTCTGATTGTCTAAGAGTTTTAACAATACAAAATTATGACTCCAATTATAAAATTGAAGGACGTAAAATTTTAACTAACGATACAAGTGTAAAATTAGTTTATGTTGCAAGAATTACTGACCCTAATGAGATGGATGTTTTATTAAGAGAAAGTATTTCTGCAGCGCTTGCTTCTGATATTGCTTATGCGGTTACTGCTAATGCAACCTTACAACAAAGAATGGCAGAGAAATATCAATTAAAATTATCTGAAGCTAGACATGCGGATGCTGGTGAAGGTTACAATACCGATGCTACCCTAGGTCCAACAGATAATATTTCTTCAGAAGATTTTATAAATAGTAGGTTATAAAATGCCAAAGACACTTGTATCAGTACCAAGTTTTACTGCTGGACAATTATCACCTAGAATGGAAGGTCGTACAGACTTTCAAAAATATTTTTCATCTGGTAAAACAATAAACAATTTTGTAGTTCAACCTCATGGTCCCATTACTAGAAGACCTGGAACTCATTTTGTATCTGAAGTAAAAGATAGTTCTAAAGCTACCAGACTTATTCCATTTTCTTTTTCAACTACTCAAACTTATATTTTAGAATTTGGTAATCAGTATATTCGTTTTTATAAAGATGATGGTCAAATTTCTTCTGGTGGTTCACCTTATGAAATTAGTTCACCATACTTAGAAGCAGAATTGTTTGATATAAAATTTGCGCAATCTGCTGACGTAATGTACCTATGCCACCCAAATCATGCCGTTAGAAAATTATCTCGTACAGGTCATACGTCCTGGACACTAACTACAGTTGATTTTTTAAATGGTCCCTTTCAAGATCATAATACTACTTCTACAACTATGACAAGTTCTCATACTGGAGAAGGTGCTTCAACTGTATTAACTTTATCATCAACAACAGGTGTTAATTCTGACCAAGGTTTTTTATCTACTGATGTTGGAAGATTAGTTCACATTAAAGATGGTCATGTTAAAATTACAGGATATACGTCTTCAACCTCTGTATCGGGTACCGTACAATCTACAATATCTTCTGGTTCTGCAACTGATGATTTTGCAATGGGTTCATTTTCTGACACAACTGGTCATCCAAGATGCGTAACCTTTTTTGAACAACGATTAGTATTTGCAGGAACTACAGATCAACCACAAACATTATTCTTTTCAGTATCTGGTGATTATGAAAATATGGATGATAATTACCATGGAGCTACTACAGATAGTTCTGCAATGATTTATACAATTGCATCTAACCAAGTAAACGCAATTCAATCTATTAAAGCTACAAGAACTTTAATTGTAATGACAACAGGTGGAGAATTTACTGTAACGTCTGGAGGAACTACGGCTCCTATAACCCCTACTAACCTAAATATTAGAAAACAATCTAACTATGGTTCTGCAGGAATAGATGGAATATCAATTGGTAACTCAACTTTGTTTGTTCAAAGAGCTAAAAGAAAAATTAGAGAATTAGCTTATAACTTTGATACAGACGGTTACATAGCGCCAGACCTTACCATCCTTTCAGAAAACATAACTTTATCAGGCATTGTTCAAATGGATTATCAACAAGAACCTTTTAGTATTGTTTGGTGTGTAAGAGTAGATGGAAGTTTAGTAGGTATGACTTACAATAGATTACAAGATGTAGTAGCTTGGCATGAACATGACTTTGGTGGAACTGATGCTAAATGTAAATCAATTGCTGTTATTGATGTTGATACTGATGAAGACCAAGTATGGGTTATAGTTGAAAGAACAATTAATGGTGCTACTAAAAAATATGTTGAATATTTAACACCATATAATTTTAATTCAGACTTAGAAGAAATACATTTTGTAGATAGTGGATTAACTTATTCTGGTTCTTCAACCAGTACATTAAGTGGATTAGATCACTTAGAAGGTGAAACAGTAAAAATTATCATTAATGGTGCAACACACCCAGATAAGGTAGTCAGTTCTGGTTCTATATCACTAGATATAGCAACTACCGATGCAGTTGTTGGTTTAGGTTATGACTCATTATTAAAAACTATGAGAATAGATGAGGGTGGAGGAATTACTGACCAAACTAAAACAAAAAGAATTTATGATGTAACAGTAAGATTTTTTGAAACAGTAGGTGCTAAGGTAGGACCCAATGAAAATACTTTGGATATTATTCCATTTAGAGATAGTTCAGCTGCCATGACTGCACCTGTTCCTTTGTTTACAGGAGATAAGTCTACCGAGTTTCCGAGCGATTATGGTACAGATGGTTTTGTAGTAGTAAAACAAGATCAACCTTTACCTATGACTGTCTTAGCAATTTACGCAAGATTGGAGCTATACGATACTTAATGGATATAATTCCTTTTAAGTCAGAACACGCAAAATTTATATTAAGCCAACAGCTTAATGCACAAGAACTTTATTTAAAACCAGAGCATAGAAAATATGCTCAGTATTTAGAAAGAGTTGGGATGTCGTTTACAGCGCTTGCAAATCACAAGCCAATAGCGGCAGGCGGCATTTACTTGCTGTGGGATGGTGTAGCCGAAGGGTGGGTTATGGCTACTAAAGATGTTTGGAAATATAGAGTATCTATGGCTAGAAATTTTAAAGAAAAATTTGATATACTTGTTAAAACTTCTAAAGTAAAAAGAATACAAACTAACGTAAAAGCAGATTTTAAACTAGGTCATAAATTTGCTGAATGGTTAGGATTTGAAAAAGAAGGATTAATGAAGTATTACGGTCCAGATGGTTCAAATTATATAAGATATGCGAGGATAATAGTATGAGTTTTTTTGGTGATTTAATTGCAGGTGATGCAGCAGCAAAAGCTTCTAATTACAATGCAGCTTTACTTGATCGAGATGCAAAATTAAAAGAACAACAAGCCGAACAAGGTTATAAAGTATTTGAACAATACGATTTACCACGTTTTGATTATTTTGCTGAAAAACAAAGAGGTGCATTAGAAACTTCTTTTGCAGGAGCAGGAGTAGAATTTTCTGGTTCAGCATATTCTTTAGCATTAGAAAATCAAATTATGGTTGATACTGATAGAGACATGATGCAATACAATGCTGAGATTGCTAGAGACCAAGGAATAAATGATGCAATTATGCAAAGAGCAGAAGCGAATGTTGAACGATATAGAGGTAGAGTTGCTAAAACCGCAAGTTACTTTAGAGCTGCATCGAGTCTTTTAACGGACGCATCAACAGTAGGAGTAATCTAATATGGCAATTAAGATTTATGAAACACAAGTTAAACCTACTTCTGAAATAGCTGCTAGACCTACAACGTCTGGAATGAGAGTTAGCCAGGCGACAGCCGCACAAATAGGAACTGCATTTAAAGGAGCTGCACAAACTGCTACAAAACTTTATGCGGAAATAGAAACTAGAAAATCAGAAAATGAAGTATTAGAAAAATCAAGACAAATATTAGAAGGTAATGATAATTTTGAAGGTTTATCTATGGCAGTTGAAAAAGCTGGCATGATGGATGACCCAGATGAAGCAGTTAAATATTATAATAATGCTTTAACAAAAGCTAAAATTAATGTTGGTGGTAATTTTAAACATAGATTTTCTAAAAAATTATTTAACTCATATTTAAAAAAACAAGAAATTAAAGATGGAATAGTTGTTAGAAAAAACTCTAACAAAGCTTTTATTGTAAAATCTCAAACACTAGAATTAGAAAATATTGAAAAGTTAAAAAAAGATGTTGTCTATGGTGAGACCCAAGAGCTAAAAGATTTAGCATTAAATGATTTAAATAATATTTTAAATTCATCTAAATTTCAAAATCTATTTGGTCCAGACTCAGACAAAGTAAAAAAGGGTTCTTATGATGATATAGATTTTTATAAAGCAAAAAGAGAAATAGATGTAAACCCAGAAGAAGGTTTAGCTAACGCAATTAAAAATATAAATAATTTAGATACAATAGAAAAACTAAAAGCTTATGCAGGAAAAAATAGACAAACTATAAATGAAACTGCTAAAGAAACTTTAAAGGTTATGGAAGATCAATTGAAAGATTACAGTCTTCCAGATGTAAGTGTTTTAGAAAACATAATTGATGAAGCTGCTTCAACACAAGATAATTCTATTTTAGATAGAGCAAACAAAATTTTATTAAAAGGACAAGTTTTATCTGAATTAAAAACAATGAATTATCAAGAATTATCTAAAGCAAATTCTGCAGCACTCACCGTTAAAGAAGGTGCAGACCCAGATATAGTATTAAAATCTGAAGTTATTAGAGATTTCTATAATGAAATATCAAGCAGTTTAATTAAAGACCCAATTACTACTGCAAAAAATATTGGTGTATTTAATAATGTTACCGCTTTACCTATTACTGATTTATTAAATAATCCTGCACAATCAGATACAGTTGCTAATGCAATGAGTGAAAGAATTATCCAGGCTAAATCTATTTCAGCATTTTATGGAGTTGAAACTAAATATTTTAGTGAAGATGAAAAATCACAATTGACTGATTTTTTTGAAAACAATAGAAATAAAGATCAGTTAGTTAGAGTGTTATCAACAATTAACAAAACATTTGGTCAAGATGCTGGACGTGTCTTTTCAGAAATTGCACCTAAAAATAAATTCTTTGCTTATATAGGTGGGTTAGTTAATCAAACTGGTCAGTATGGAGAAGGATTTAAAAAAGCTATTAGTGGTTACGATATTGTTAAAAATAAAAACATTTCACCAGGCATTAAAAAATCTGAAAGCACTTATAAATCTACTGTTGCAAAATATAGAGAAGCTTATCCAAATAATCCAGAAACTTATAATGCCATTATTGAAGCTGCTGAATATATTTATGCTTATGAAATGTATACTAAAGGAGAGACAGATGTAACTTTCAAAAAAAATATTTTTGAAAATGCAATTAATTTAGCTGCTGGTAAAATTGATAATTATGGTGGATTAGATAAATATAATGGTACATTTATTTCTATACCTTCATTTGTAAAACAAGGACAATTTTCAAACATTGTAGAAAGATTAAGACAAGACCCAGAGTTATTTAAACAAGCTATTGGTAATCAAGAAGGTGTTGGAGCATCTACAAGAGATGGTTCTATCAGATCAATTGATATATTTAAAAATAATGAAAACCCAGAATTTGTTGCAGTAGGTAATGGTCGGTATATGATTTCATTAACTAATCATCCATTCAAAGGTCAACCAAGATATGTAATGACTAAAAATTTTGATTTATTTAAAGGAACTCAACAACCGCTAATCCTAGATTTAAATTTAATAAAATCTAAAATACAGGAGTAATCTATGTCTTTTTTTATAGATGAAGACAAAGCAACTAGAGTTAGTCCAGATGAATATGCAACTGGTAATAAAACTAACTACAATGAAAACCTTGCTGCTGCCTGGAACTATGTAAAGAAAACACAGCTATCTACTTCTGAACAATGGAACCTTATGAATAAATATGGTGAAGTTGTAGATATGGCACACACCCTAGGTCATACTGATTTAACTAATCCTATGATTGGTGAAGGACAATCATTTGATGAAACTAATTTAGATATTTATACTTCTGAAGATGTAGACCCTCTAGAAAATAGAATAGAGTTGTTTCACGAAAGATTAAATAAAAAATTAGAAGAAGATGTTAATTTAAAAAAACTTTTAAAAGATAAAGGTTTGGATAGCCAAGAAGCTTTACAAAAACAAATAGGGTTTGAAGCACAACAATCATTTGAAAATTTACAAGACATAAGAAGTCGAGCAAGTGGTTATGGTAAGTTTGGTTCATTTGTAGGTCAAGCAGGTGTAGTTGCTGACCCATTTATAGTTGGAACTTTACCTATTGGTTTTGCTTATCAAGTACCTAAAACATTTTTAGCAGCTGCTGGACGTATTGCTATGATTGAAAGTGTATTAGCAGCTACTGCAGAGACTGCTATTCAATATGGTTATGTTGGTGAATATAGAAAACAGCTTGGTTTTGAAGACCCAGATTTACAAGTATTTGGTTTAACTCTTTCACCCGAACAACAAAAAATAGCTGCAGCAACATTAGGAGCTGCAATTGGTGGTCCTGCCTTATTGGGTTTATTTAAGGGATTAGGTAAAGGATTTGATTTAACAGGAGATGGTTTAAAAATTATTAGAGATAAATTAGATGAAATACCTACTCATAGATTAAAAAGAATGTATGCAGAAGTAGTTAAGAAAAATCCTAAATTAAAATCAGAGCCTGCAGAAGTTGCTACTAAAACTTCATTAACAGATGATGATAACCCTTTTATTGATACTGCAGCTAGCAATAAAGAATTTGATGAACGTATAGATGAAATGGCAGATGTAGTATTTGCTGATAAGAAACCAAATAAAATACTTGAACAACCAACTGCTGAAGTTGATTTAAAACTTTTAGATGATTATAAAAGTACCGTAAGAACTTTAGACCCAGACGAAATTGAGTTTAGACCTGGTGAATTTCAATACAAAATGGATGGAGACGTATTTGGAGTAAGTGAAAAGTTAAAAGCTGTAGAAGCTTGGGACCAACCCTCAGCAGGTACATTGTTAATTTATGAATTTGCAGATGGTACAAAAGCTGTTGTGGATGGACACCAAAGATTAGGACTTGCAAAAAGATTAAAAGCTAGAGGTCAAGATGTTAAAATTATAGCTCATGTATTTAAAGAAGTAGATAATATCCCTAAAGAAATGATGCTGGTTAAAGGTATGTTAGTTAATCTAAGAAATAATACTGGTTCAGCTTTAGATGCAGCAAGAGTATTAAGAACAACTGGTAAATTAGATTGGGATAAAATTAAAAAAACTTTACCTTTAAAACAAAAATTAATTAGAAATGCTGATGGTTTATCTAAATTATCAGATGATGCTTGGGGTTTATTTTTAAATAAAAGAATAGATGAAGATTTAGCAGCTCGTATTGGTTTAAAAATAGAAAACAAATCAATTCATAATAAATTATTAGCAGCATTATCAACTCGTAAATTTACATCCTTACAAGAAATAGATACTGTATTAGATCAAATTAAAAGAACACCTACTGTAAAATCTGAACAAGAAACTTTATTTGGTAAAGAATTTTTTGAAGAAACATTAATATTTGAAAAAACAGCTTTGATTAAGTATGTAGCTCAAAATTCAAAAAAACTAAAAGATGTATTTAAAACTGTACTTGCGAATGAAAAAGATTTATCTTCCGCTGGTAATGTTTTAAATAAACAAGAAAACTTACAAAGAGGAATAGACAATGAAAAAATCTACGAAAGACTTAGTAACATCGCTACCCAAACAGGAAGACTCTCAGACGACTTCAATGCCGCAGCAGGAATCTTCAAACAGGGTAACAAGTCAGAAGCTAGGAGACTCGCTGAAGAAGCTGTCAGACGAGCAGTTAGAGAAGGCGATTTTGATAGGTTCTCAGCTGGGGGACTTCAACGAACTAATGAAGTTGAAACTCCGTCATCATCAATATCTAAAGAACCGACAGCAGAAAAAGTCGACATAATAGAAGACTTAAAACACAAAGAAGTATCTAAAAATCCAGAAATTGTTGAAAAACAAATAGAAGATTTAAATACTAATTTGTTTGGTGAAGACCTACCTACTACTGGTCCTCGAACCGTTTTAAATTTAAATGAAGAAAGATTAATTGACGAAATCAAAAACATAGAACCTACCATTGCTAATGCAAACAAGTTCTTAGATCATCCTTTGGTTAAACAAAAGTTTGATGAAAATGCTAAATTTTTTAATGACACATCTGTTAGAGCAAATTTTGGTACACCAGAATATTTTAAGACTAGAGACTTTGGTAACTTAGGAGTTGGTTTAGATGAGTTTATAAAAAGAGTTTATGGTACAGGTGCTGCTAAAAAAGAAAGACAATTGACTATTGTGATGGGACCTACTGCATCGGGTAAGTCTACATTTGTTACACAAGAAAAAGATAAGTTAGGAGCAATTGTTGCAGATAGCGATGATATAAAATCATTACTACCAGAATTTCAAAAAGGCGCTAATGCTAACGGTGTTCATGTAGAAAGTAGTATTATTAATTATCAAATTATGAAAATTGCATCTAAAAATGGTGATAATATTATTTATCCAACTACAGGTAGATTTTCAGAAAAATTACAAAAAGTTATTAGTAATGCAGAAAAAGAAGGTTACACAGTAAAAGTAAAACTTATAACAGCAGATGTACCAGAATTATTAATGAGGAACGTAACAAGAACATTTACTAAAAATAGATTAATTGATGGTAAAAAATTAATTACAGATGATATTGTCAAAGGGATAGAAAACAACTATAATGCGCTTAATGAAAAATACAAAATCGGAAAAATCGACAACTCCAAAAGAAACTTCAGCGGAACTAGCATTAAAGATGGAGAACAACGAGCAGGAGTGGTTTATGAAGACAGCGGACTTGAACTTGGTGTCCGAGGGTACTCAGAAGACATTGTTGCAAAACTCAGTCCCGATGACAAAATCCCAGATCAAACAGTCTTAAATAAAGATACTGGCGAACTAGAAAACACTAACATTACAGTTAAAGAAATCTTGCAACGTGAACAACAAGATGACACGTTCTTACAACGATTAAAGGATTGCACATAATGAGTTACAAACAATGTTTATCAAATGGTTTAAATGAAGGTTTAGTTACTAAAGAACAATACGATGAACAATTAGAGTTCATTGGTATGCAAGAAAGATTTTATAAAGGTCAAGGTATTAATCCTACTGAAGCAAGTATTAAAGCTGCTAAAGATGCTTATGATAATTTTAAAGGTCAAGCATTACTTAAAAAAAGACGTAACCGTTTACAAATGCAAAGACAGGTAGAGATTAGACGTAAACTTACAGAATACAGAAATGCTAAAGGAGAGCCAGATATTAATAAAGCAGCAATCGCTATTTATGCTAGAGATGATATGGCAAACTTTCAATCTTTAGAAAGTGCTATACAAGAAGAAACTGCAATTGTTCAAAGATACTTAGATGAAGTATTAGCAGAGCTTAGAGAAAAACCTTTAGAAAAAGTTGGTTTATTGTTTGGTAAAAAAAATCAAAAAAAACAAACTACAGAAACTAATTTATTAAAAGCTTTATTTAATGAAGATACAAACGATACTGTTGCGATTGAAATGGCTAAGGCTTATAGAAAAGCAAATGATCTAGTAGTTGCTAGACATAATAAATATGGTGGTAACATTGTTGTTAGAGCTGATTACCATTTACCTCAACCGCATGATTGGGTTACTATTAGTAAGGCAGGTAAAGATGCTTGGACAGATTTTATTTTTCCATTACTTAATCGTTCACAAATGATTGACCATACTACTAGCAAAGTATTTGCAAGTGATGAAAGTTTAAGATTAGCTTTAGCAGATGTTTGGGAAACGATTACTCAAGGTGGTTTAAATAAAACTGGAAACATTTTACAAAAAGGGAAACTTTATAACAAACGAATAGATCATAGATTTTTAGTATTTAAAGACTCCGATGCTTGGAAAACTTATCAACAAAAATTTGGAATTAAAGAAGGTGGTTTACTTGGTTTAGTAATGAAACATATTGATAGTGTATCAAGAGATACTGCTATGATGAGAATTTTAGGACCAGACCCAGACAAAACTTACATTGAATTAAAAAATACAGTTTTAGCAGCAGGAAGAAAAGCAACAGGTGATGAGCCTTTAAAACCTTCTATATTAAAAGCGACTAAAATGGACAAAGCAGAAGCTGCTGTCAAAGGTAGTTTATTTAAAGCTGGTTTTGAAAATTTACATTTATATTTTAAAAATCAACTTGGACAACCAGGCAGTCCATTCTGGGCAAGAACTTTCTCAAATTTAAGACAGGTACTAACTTCATCTTATTTGGGTTCAGCTTCTATTGTTGCATTAACAGACTTTAACTGGCAAAGGGTTACTAATGGTTTTAATGGTTTACCTGCGTTCAAATCTGCTAGAAAAACTTTAGAATTATACAAAGAAGGATTAACCGCTAAAGACCCACAGATTGCAAAACTTGCAATACGAACTGGTTTGATTGCAGAAAACTGGGTTCCATATTCACAACAAGTCAATAGATTTATGTTAGAAGTTAATGGTTCAGAATTTACACAAAGATTAGCAGATGCCACACTTACTCTATCTGGACTACAAGGTCATACACAAGCTGGACGTTGGGGTTTTGGTATGGAGTTCCAGGGTTATCTTGCAGACAATATTGGTAAAACATTTAATGAATTAGATAAACCATTACAAAGATCGTTTAAAAGATATGGTATTACAGAAGATGATTGGAATGTTGCAAGAACTACTAAACTGTATGATGCAGGTGAAGATATACCTTCTTATCAAGGTAAAGAAGCAAAATTTTTTATACCCGATGAAATTAGAATAAGAACTGATATTGATGATTATACCAAAGAAGGAATTGCAGCTAAATTTTTTGATATGATTAAAACAGAAACTGAATTTGCGGTTCCATCTTTATCTGCAAAAGGACGTGTTGCTTTACTTCAAAATGCTAGACCTGGTACCTTTGCTGGAGAACTTATTTTATCTGCTGCTATGTTTAAACAATTTCCAATTACACTTATGTTTACTCACATTGCTAGAGGTATTTCACAACAAGGTTTAGGTAAATTTAGATATATGGGTGATATAATTTTAAGTGGAGCTTTATATGGTGCCTTTACTATGGAACTTAGAGAAATTACTAAAGGTAGAAATCCAACTCCCGTTGATTATGTAAAAGAAAATCCAGGCGAATATTTTTTAAGAGCTTTAGTTACAGGAGGTGGTTTAGGTCTATTTGGTGATTTCTTTATTAATGACACGAATAGATATGGTAAAACTATGGCAGAAACTTTACCAGGACCTGCAATGGGTTTCTTATCTGATTTATTAGGTATTCCTAAAAATGCTATATTCGATCATCTTAATGGTAGAGATACTAATGTAGTAGGTGATAGTTTAAATTTTTTAAAAAGAAACATGCCAGGTTCATCGGTATTCTATTTAAGGTTATTATGGGAAAGAGTTATTATGGAAACTATCCAAAGACAATTAGACCCAGATTTTGATAGTAGAAATAGCCGTATAATTAACAACTATATGAGAGATACCCAACAAGATTTTTGGTGGTCTCCTGGTGAAAGTAAACCAAGTGAATTACCAAAGAGAATATTTAATTAATAAAATGCTTGATAATATAAATATATTTTGGCATACAAAAAGCTATTATCAGCTAAAAAATAATATATAAGGATAGCATGACAATATCGACTACAATTGTAAAAAACAGTTATTCGGGTGATGGAACTACCACTACCTTTAGTTACACATTTAAAGTATTAGCTGAGTCTGACTTAACCGTTATTATTAGATCAGCTCTAGGAACTGAGACTACAAAAACATTAACTACTCATTATACTATTACAGGTGTAGGCTCTCCATCTGGAGGAAGCATTACATTTACTACGGGTAATATTCCAAGTGCAACGGAAACGGTCGTGTTACTTAGAGATACTACTCAAACTCAAGCAATCGACTATATAGCGAACGACCCTTTTCCTGCAGAAACACATGAAGAAGGTTTAGATAGATCAGTTATTTTAGCTCAAGAATTACAAGAAGAAGTAGATAGATCAATTAAAATTTCTAGAACTAACACTATGACTAACACAGAATTTACTGTGGGACCAACTGATAGAGCTAATAAAGTATTATCTTTTGATAGTACAGGTGAGCTTAGTGTTGCTCAAGAGCTAGGAACCTTTAAAGGAAATTGGTCTGCTGGTGAAACATTTGCGGTTAGAGATATTGTTAAAGATACAACTAATGATAACATATACATTTGCCAGACTGCTCATACATCATCTGGTTCTTTACCATTAAGTTCTAATGCCGATATAGGAAAATGGTCTTTAATTGTAGATGCCGCTGCTGCTTCTACTTCTGCATCTAATGCTGCTGCTAGTGCAACAGCCGCTGCCGCATCCGAAACAGCTGCCGCTACATCCGAGACTAATGCTGCTACATCAGAAACAAATGCTGCAACATCTGCGACCAACGCAGCTACAAGTGAAACCAATGCAGCTAGCTCTGCTTCTGCAGCATCCACGTCTGCTAGCAATGCAGCCACTTCTGAAACTAATGCTGCAACATCAGAAACTAATGCCGCTTCATCAGCAACTGCTGCTGCAAGCTCTGCTACCTCGGCTGCTACTCAAGCATCCAATGCTGCAACTTCTGCAACCAATGCCGCAACGTCTGAGACCAATGCTGCATCAAGTGCCACAGCTGCTGCCAGTTCAGCATCTGCTGCATCAACTTCTGAGACTAATGCAGCTTCTTCTGCATCAACCGCTTCTACACAAGCTACCAATGCTGCGACTTCGGCTACGGCAGCTCAAACGGCTCAAGCTGCAGCAGAGACTGCATACGATAATTTTGATGATAGATATTTAGGACCCAAAGCATCAGACCCTACAACAGATAATGATGGGGATGCCTTAATTGACGGTGCCTTATATTTCAATACAACTGGTAACGTACTTAAATATTGGGATGGTTCTGCTTGGCAAAATGTTGAAGCTACAGATACATCATCTTTTGCAACTAATGGATTTGCTATTGCAATGGCAATCGCTTTATAATAAGGAGTAAACATGGCACAAAACTTTAGAAGATACACAAGCAACGATGTAGGTACATCTGCAGCAACTCTATTTACTTCAGACAGTTACGATACTGTTGTAGGTATATCAGTTTCAAATGTTACAACATCATCAGTTATAGCTTCAGTTTATATAAACGATGGTTCAAACGATATTTATTTAATTAAAAATGCACCAATACCAAGTGGTTCATCATTACAAGTATTAGATGGTGGAGCTAAGTTTGTAGTTCAATCTGGTGATGCTTTAAAAGT
>Ga0181369_1000198_pt1 | contig 17449 bp, 18 predicted proteins | sample LowvirmetaG_8_FD_130088 | JGI IMG/M metagenome (GOLD analysis project Ga0181369, IMG submission 130088) | Marine viral communities from the Subarctic Pacific Ocean - Lowphox_04 viral metaG | ecosystem: Environmental > Aquatic > Marine > Oceanic | place: Subarctic Pacific Ocean | collected... | reverse complement strand
GGCTGATACATCCCACGTATAATCTGTAGGACCATTACGTGTTCCGCCTGTTGATTGAAGAAACAATAAAGTCATTATCTTTTATTATACTGAAGATAATTTACGCAATTCTTTTAATCATTAGCGATGGAAAGGCTGTATTTGTAGATGAAGCATTTTTATACAAATAAGCTCCTCCCGCAGTGCCCTGGGTGGTGAATCTTCCTTGTACCGATAATATATCATTTGCTGCTAAGTACAGCATAACTGGCGATAAAGACCAATGAGACTCATTCACATTTGACTGGCCTCTAAGATAACCCCAAGCCAAAAAACCCGTATCATTACCATTTACCCGTATACGTATAGTTGGATTTGCTCTCTGAACTGTTGATGTTAAATATATATTAAAACCAACTTCGTAATAACCTGTTGATACTACTCTGATTTGCGTTGATGATGGCTGAGTAAATGTAGTCGTGTCTACATAGGTTGCAGTCCAAGGAACATCCACACCTCCAGCAGTATTCATGTTAATCTGACCTGAATTACCTTCAAATCGGTAGAAAGCAGTCCCACCAACACTACTTCCTGAAATAATGCCTAAAAATCGTTTTCCGACAATATTACCAGCCGATTCTATGCCTCCACTTGACGTTATCCTGAAATCATAATCAGTGCCTAAAGTGCCTGTGTTAGCAGCGTTTGGCGTGGCGGTGGATAGGGGACAGCATATCATGTAAGGAGAGCCTTGAACTTCCTTTCTTACAAATATGGAAGTCCTGAAATTTGGTTGAGGATTTAAATTATCATGAATTATGTAAAGCGCTCCAGGAAAAGGGTCGCTATCACAATCTATATCAACATTTTTGAAAGTCCCTTCATTGATACTTATATTACTTGATGTTGTTAGGGTATCTTGTTTGTTTGATATCGCAACCACATTAGTAGCAATATCAGTGGAGTTAGTAGCTATATCACTGGTATTAGTTGCTATGTTGCTGTTTGCTGTAGCTATATCACTGGTATTAGTTGATATGTTGCTGTTTGCTGTAGCTATATCACTGGTATTAGTAGCAATATTACTGGTATTAGTAGCAATATTACCGGTATTAGTATCAATTTGAGCCCTTTCAGCAGGCGTAATAGGTTCAACTGTAATACCGTTGATGGATCGTGTTTCTGCACTTAGTGGTCTATTCATTATTTATTATAACCAAATATTATAATTCATCTATTAACATTTCTAATTCATTTTCATCTAAATATCCACTACTATCGTAATCATACAAGTCAAATAACTGTTTTAACTTAGGACGAGATATACTTGGAAACATCTTATATAAATCTGACAGGGTAATCTTCAACACCCTATTTGGAATCGGCTCCACATGGTTTCTTACAGTTTCTCTATGAGTGTATAAGTCATCACGAACTTGTGGATTAATCTCATCAACCACATCTGTAGTGTCTAAGTCATTATCAATCATATAGTTAATGTAAAACTGTTTAAGGTTATCATCATTCATATCCTCAATACTTTCAGGGTCGTTAGTAAAGTGAAACATACTGTGACCGCTCATACCAATACTCTTCATTAACCCACCTTCCTGTTTTAATATCTCTTCCTTTGGTTGAATTAATGTGTGCTTTTCTCCATATGTATCTTTTAACTCTCGTAGATACATTGGAGCTGTATCACTTGCGGTATAGTATATGTTTATATTATCAGGATCATGTCTCCTTTCTTGCTGGGAACGTTCTTTGTGAATTGTTTGTTCGTTAAATCGGCTGATTGGAGCAAATGCGTGAGTTTCTAGATTAGAATTTCGTCCTGCCTCCAAAACCATAGCACCACCTCTGCTATGTCCTGCTAAAACTATGGTGTAATCAGGATAATCATTCCTAATGTCTTGAATCTGATTTTCAAAGTCATATAGGTCATTAATCATCGTATCACCATAAATGCCTTTAAACTCGTTGGACTCTGCTGTGCCTGGGATATAAGAAGGCACAATCTCTGTTAGTAAAGTATTAACGTCTTCTACCTTACCGAGCATGATACCACGATGAGTAATTACAATTTCTTTGTAGTCATCGTTTTTGTAAGCACCTGTAAGTTCAGTGAATTCATTTCTAATTGGTGTAAAGCCTGCTATATTGTTTGGTTCAAGTCCAGTGGCGTGGGAGTATGTATCTTGAACTAAATCAGCCATCTCCCTCATTATGTTTTCATCGTCAGACATTTATTACTATCAAATATTTTTCTTGTTAAGTATAAAATGGGTATGGAAAAAATCCTTAACTTGACTCTTGAAAGCTCGGCATGCATTCTGATTCTGGTAATAGCATACAAAATTTATAGGGCAAAAATCGCAACGGAATCAAAGTGTTTTGATGTATTTAAGATGAAGACGAATAACGAAGGAAATAAACCTATTGAAGTTCCTTCATTATAAAAAATATGCTCTATATAATAAATGAAAACCAAGCAATTGAAAATTTTTGGTAAAGACTGCCAACCGAAGCAAGGTGTATCTAATAACTATGATACGACAGATGACATGATAAACCACCCTGTCCTGATGTTTGTCTCAGCAGTAAGAAACAGTGGTAAATCATACACATGTGCCAGTTTCATGAATCAGTGTAAAAAGGATAAAATTTATGATAGAACTTACATAATCTGTCCTACATACGTCAGTAACAGAGAATACTACCAAGACCATATCAACGAAGAAGATGTATATGAACCAGAACGATTAAGCATCCAAGAAGTCATCAACAAAGTTAATGACGAAAGAGATGAATGGGAGGAATTCTTACATATGCTTGAACGCTACGAACAACTCGTTAAAACTGGTCTTGACAACGTATCAGAAGAAGAATTATTTGACTTATTCATGGAGGGTATCATTGATATGGATAGCAACATCATTAAACCAGAGTGGAAATACAACAAGAATGGAGTTCCTCTACGTCCTCCTCAATCATGTCTAATCCTTGATGACTGCCTTGGTTCAAAGGCGATTGGACCGGATCTAACAAAACTTGCCACATTAAATAGACACGTGGCACAAATTAAGGCTGAAAGCAAACACAACGCTGGTAGAACTGCTTGTGGATTATCAGTCATTATTCTATCACAAACGTATCGTATGGTTGGTGGTTTGGGTAGAGCGGTGCGGGAGAACCTTACTGACCTTATACTGTTTGAGAACAAGTCTGAGAAGATTTTAAAATGTATAAAAGAGGAAATGTGTTCTTGCGTATCTGAAGAGGATTTTGATTTAGCGTATAACTTTGCGATTCAAGAACGCTATGATAATTTGATGATTAGCTTTTACCCCAAAGATGAAAAATACAGATTTAGGAAAAATCTAAACGAACTTATAATAATATAATAAATTTAAAATTTTCTTAATTTATAATAAATGGCTTTAACAACGATAGATAAACAAAATACTGAAAATGCCCTCACATCGTTCAAGATGGAAAGTAGTGAAGGCGTTATGGATATGGAAGAATTAAACGCCTTGTCAAAAGAACAGGTTGAAAAGGGTTTAGGATTCTGTAAGGATGGTTTTAGATACGAAGACGAGACTACAGGTGAGATTAAAACCATCAAACGTGCCGATCACGCAGGACACGGCTACAAATTTACTATGAAAGAAAAAAATATGAGAGACCACTACTTAGAAGAATGTTACAAGAGATATCCTACCATGTGTAAGGAGATTCTAAAGATATTAGTAGAAGATTATATCAAGAACCCAGAGGCTGTGGAGAAGATGGCTAGGGAGGATACGAACTTTATGAGAGATATTCAAGAAGATTAATAATATAAAATTTTATTATTCTCCATAATAATAAAATAACAATGACAGAAGTTCGTTCTACAGAATTATACGTTAATACTGAGGGACTTTATCCCAACGACCAAGGCACACAATTCACACGATTCAAGGTAGATTTCCTGGAAGCACCCTTTGGAGTTGCTGACGATGAACGTTTGAAGATAATACCCACCTCTGCTTTTATTGCTAAGAACTGGGATGACTTGAATGATACAAATAGATTTGTTCGTATCTTCGTTAGCCCAGCATCTACCGTATTTAACCAAATTGACGAGATTGTTGCTATCCCAAACGCTGATTACGCAACTCATGAATCTTTAGTATCGGCATTTGCTACAGCCGTGGCAGATATTTTAAATGCTAATTTGGCAGGTGCTACTACCGTTGCAGCCACTACTCCCTTTATGAACGAGCACGTAACCACAGCACCTCCTGGCACAGGCGCTGTAGTTCCTGTTGGCGGTGCTAACACGTTCAGACCACTCTTAAATTTCCGTCTTACATTATCAGGTTCTACTGCATGGGCTGTTGGCGATTATCCTATTCTACAATGTCTTTCCCTTGACCCAAATGGTGCTTTTCAAATTCTAGGCTCGGGGGGGGCTGTAGATTTAACACGAAATCAACAAAACAATGACTCATATGTTCTACTTGGAGGTCGTAGGATCACTACTTTTGAAGATGGCTCTGTAGGGGACCAACCCTCTGTAGCAACTTCCAGTTTTAATTACGACAACCCCGTTGCCAATACTGATTTCCTTAATATCACTAGTCCATGGCGCATGAATTACCAACTCAATACCTTACCATACATCTACCTAAACTGCCAACAAACACTTAATCAAGGTACTACCAACCTACAAGAATTCAATGGTGTAAATCTAACAAAGGGCATGATTCATGCTGATTGTGTTGGTAAACTACGTAGGACATATTCACGTGAAAATTTAGGGCAGATTTCATACGAGTTGGAGTCTGGCAGGGATTTCTTTTCACCCATCGGAACAAGGTATTTATCCAACCTCGTTCTATCGCTACAAGACCACAAAGGAAGATTTATTACTCATGCTGTGGGACAAGACACTATAGGTAATGCTATGGTTAGTATGTCTCTCAAAGTCCAGATTGATAAGGATCCTAGTGTTGTTATTAATAAAGCGCAACTTCCTCCCCCAGACAATACAAATGTTCCTGCTTTTGGAAAAATGAATGTTGGAGGTCCAGATTTTGCTTAAAAAAAAATATTAAATTTTATTATCGTATCGTATAATAAAAAACACAATGACTGATGTATCAACTGGCATTAATGTAATGCCTTCATCTCTTGCCTGGGCTGTTTCGTCAGTAAAAGACGTCAGCCACAATACATTCCAAATCTCGCCAGCCAGCGGTAGCACTGTTGCGGGTGCGGGTCAAAATATTCGTTTTTCGCTTCCTACCTCGTCGCTTATGGATATGAAAAATTCTCGTATCGCCTTTAATGTTCGTACTTCGGGGACTGCGGGTGTTCGTCTCCCAGCGCAAGCGTCCTACCTATTCTCCAGACTCCAGGTTTTAGCCGGCGGTCAAACTGTTGCTGTAGTAAATGAATTTGGTCTCAGTGAATATGTTAAGTGCGTAGCCCAAAACAAGAAGTATTGCCCCACCGAGCATCCATACACTGTTGCCACCATGACTGAAGATGGTTCCCCCCTACTTGCTGGAACTGTTGAGGAACAATACGCTGATGATGGTATTCATCGTTTTAGCATGGACCTCGGTCCCCTAGCCAAGTGCCGCCCACAAATCCTCCCACTTGACACTCTTCCAGCGATTGAAATTATCCTCACTGTTGCTGGTCCAGCGGTTCTTTCTTCGGTTCTTGGTATTGAATGCCTTGGTAATGCTGCGGGTGTTTCTGAGGATGGCGCCGGAACTGCTACTTTCACTGTTAACGACTGTGTGCTAAATGCTTCGGTCTATAACTTAGGCAACTCGTCCTACTCGGAAGCCCTCCGTCGTCGCATGGAATCGGTAGGTATGCTTGAAATCGTCCTACCAGAGCAAATGACCTCGTTTGACAGTGCTTGGTCCGGCAGCTCCAGATTTTCCTACAGCAGCCATAGTTTGGATCGTCTTCATTCGTGCTGGCGAGCGACTGGTGCTCGTGGTTATACTACACAAAAGGGCGCTGCGGTTGTTGCGGGGTCAGCGACGAATGCGGCATCGGCGGGTGCTAACGCTGGGATGGACCAACACAACTTTGGCGCTGGTGTTCTAGCTACCAGTGGTATCGCTCAATACACATCGGCGCATCAACAGCTACAAGCACCATTCTCGGTTGGGGGTGTGAATTGTGGCAAGGCTGATGCTGCGAATCTTCTCGTCTATAACTTCGCTGCGGTTGGTGATGCTTCGCTTAACTACAGAGTGAACGCAAGTTTAACTCCTCAATATTCGTGCCAACCTCACCAATGGCAATACATCTCGGCGGAGTCTAACCAAGTTGAAAAGACACGTGCGCCCAACACCCCAGCATTCCTCCACAATTACTTCCTAATGTCTTACAACTTCAACCTACCCAACCCAGACAATAAGCCATGTATTTCGGGCTTAAACACACTTGGTGCAGGAAATGCATTCATTGAAATCACAGCGTCGGGTGCCATCGCTACCTCCGGATACGATATCACCACCTTTGCGGAATCCACTACCGTCCTCCAAGTCGCCCCTGGTCGTCAATTCATTGCACTTACCTAAACGTAAAAACTATAGAGAATTTATATCAGTGTTGATTGATATAAATCAACTAAATGAGGTTTAAAGAGATACGTTCTTAATCTAAATAACGGACAATAATGGAATTTCCACACGAGATTGAGGCAATAATCAGGGAATACTCTGCTCCTTGCTATATGAAACCTAAACATGGTTATATTATGCGATGCGAACTTGCTTGGGACGCACTTGAATTAGTGTCTGGAGAGTGTGCTATGGTGGCTGATGATATTAGTGGTATGTGGAAGATTCGTGGTGATGGAACTCTAAAGCAACGTGGTGCTATTAGACGTTCTATCAGACGATTCGTAATGTAATAATTTATAATTTTTTAATGATTATAAATTTTCTTTTATTAATATAAAACAACGTTAAAAATGGAAAATATAGACGATTCAGAAACTCTTTTAATTCATCCTTCTACTTATATTCTGGCTTTGGAAAACGACAAATACTACGTAGGAAATACGACAAATCTTACTCAAAGATTATCACAACACTTTCATGGCAATGGAGGTTCTTGCTGGACGAGTCGGCATAAACCACTTTCAGTTCATCAGGTTATTTATCCCAGTTGCGCTCACAATGAATTACTTTACTTCCTAGCATACGCAGAACATTACGGTATAAACTCAGTAAGAGGCTCGTATTGGACTAAAGAGAAAGTATTCATTGACCCTGTGTATTCTAATAAATATAGGGAGGAAGTGGAAAAAGCATCTAAGTTAGATATATACTGACTCTAAAATGACAGTTTTCTGAAGTTCAGATGAACTGTATAATACTGTTTATCTTTTCTTTTCTCTTTAATTTTGTATATGACAGATTTTTCAACTTTCATATACCTACCTACAAATTTGCTAATCAAAAAAATACATTCATCTGGCAAGATATCTAAACCCCGTCGCAAGAATTTGTAAGTAGTTATTCTTCTTATTTATTAATAGAGATTATAATTATTTATTAAAATAATCCAATGTCTATATCTTCACCTCCCATCTGACCCGCCTCTGCCATCGCTTCCGTAGTCTGATATCGTTGTAGTGCTTCACCTGAACGTTCAGATACACTACTCTGGGAACGAGGTCTTGCTCCTCTAACTCCAAATCTAGCAGATACGGGGCGTCGTTCTAACCCTTCTTCCATAGACTGTCTTAATTCCTCACGTTCAGCCAACATACCTCTCATTAATCCCCTGTCAGCCCTACGTAGAGAAGCAGCCCTCCGAACTCCCTCTGCTTCTGGTCGTTGTGATCTTAATTCAGCCTCACGTTCTAATATTGCTTCTTCCTGGCTGATAATCATCCTCGCTTGCGCTTGTTCTATATCTTCTTCAGCCGCCATAGTAAAGGCATCAAGTTCATCTCTAACATTGTCGTATTCACGTTCAAACTCTTCACGTGCTTCACCAGCAATGCGTTCCGCTCTCATTGCTCTAGATGAAACATCTTCACCTCCCATAGTCTCCTGTTCTTGTCCTCTACGAGCAACATCTGGGATTTCAGCCACCGCAGCATTCTTTCTTGAGATTGTGTATGCCATATTCCTCATACCTCTAATTAATCTATCACGAAGGCTCTCCTCATATTCAACCGCATCTGCAACTGTAGGAACATCTCCAACTACTGGCATTGTCCCATCTATGTTAGGTGGAAGGGGTGGTGGTCCTGTAGTAACACCTCCAACTACTGGCATTGTCCCATCTATGTTGGGTGGGAGAGGTGGTGGACCTGTAGTAACACCTCCAACTACTGGAATTGTCCCATCTATGTTGGGTGGGAGAGGTGGTGGGGCAGTCGCTTCAGTTGGTAGTCCTGGTGGTGGTGGGGCAGGAGCTTCAGTTGGTAGTGGAGCAGGACCTCGTCTAGCCATTCTATCACGTAGGAATGCTTCAAGATTTCTACCAACAACACTGCCAGCAAGCCCACCCACTTGTCCTCCAACCGCAGAACCAAGGGGACCAGCCATACCTCCAACTGCAGCACCCACTCTGGAACCTAGGACACTTCCAACGGCAGGGACACCACCACGAATACCTTCACTAACTACTTCACGAGCAATGCCTCCAATATCAACATCTCCTCCTGCTCCTTCTGCGTCTGGAATACGTGGCAATGGGACCATGGGGAGATCCGCTAATTCCGCTCTAAACATGGCGTTTAATTCTTCTCCAGATTCTACTAATATATCGTAGTTATCAGGGACTCTGCCACGAGCTTCAAACCACCTACGACGGTTCATCATATCAATTGCGTTGATTCTTTGTGCTATAAAGTGTCCTCTTCGTTTTTCAGGTTCAATGCGTTCTGGGTTACGACGCAAATCAAAGTATCTTTTCTTTAGGGCTTCGCTTGTATCAGCGGTAGTCATATTGTGGAACGACGAAGGTGGTCTAGGATTCATACCTGTCTCGTTGTAATTACCAAACATGGCTGCTTGGAGTTTGAATGGAATTGGTCTAAACTCGGCACAGTGTTCGTCTAACTCTTCTTGAGAATATAGTTTCATTTTATTATTACCCAATAGAAAATATTAATTAAATAATTTCACAAGTAGTAATAAATGAATCAACCACAAGCAAAAGTATTCAAAGCAACTAATTTAGGAATGCCATACAATTGGGTAAATTCTAGTCTCACTAACTCTGGTGATATCGCAACTCAATCAGTGATTCCAATGGATATATTTCCAATGGAGTCAGACCTAACATCACCCAGTTTATTTGGAGCAAATGTAGCGCCAATGAACTATGCTGACGCTCAAGGTAGTTGTAAGGAAGTCATGGGATACACCAAAGTCTTCCAGCCACGTGTCGGAATGGATTACACAACTAGTCGTCTAAACCCATTCATCCACAGAGAGACACAGCCTGTCGTTCGCAGACAAGACATGTAATTTTATATCGTTATTAAAAACATATAAAATTTATCCAACTTTATAATACACCGTGCGTAGCAATTCAGCGCTGGTCCCCATCTGCTCGGCAATCTCATCCACTTGTGCTTGATTAACCTTTGAGGGACCAATGAAGTGTGTAGCGTAGGACTTACGAAGCGCATTCACACTCATCGGCTTGCCTGTGTATTTTTTAAATATATCTTGTAGTGTCTTAGTCCAGTCCCTAATCTTCTTATTCTCAAACAAATTTTCTCCATCTTTAATATCTTTATCTTTGATGTAAGACTCTATCGTCTTCTTGAGTTGCGTAGTCATCTTGATATCATACCTACCCTTCTTATCCGATCCCTTGTAGTTGAAGAGCACAATCTTTTTGACAGCACCGCCAGATGAAAGTAGCACATAGTTGAAGTTCTTATCCACACTATCCAATTGACTGGCATCTCCACGTAGCACTTTGAGTTTAGAATAATCAAGAGCACGCCTTGGTGGAATATCAGTATACAGGGTGTAGATGACTTTATCTGTGGGGTCGGTGATTTTCTTGCGTGCTTCTATGATTTCAGGCCATTCAACCCAAGTAGCATCCTCCTTATCGTTCTTAATGTTTTGCTTGTATTCATCTGTAATCTTCTCCATTAACTTTTTCATTGGTTTATTGTAGGTCTCCTGCGCCTTTCTTGCTTCTGCTGACGAATCGTAATCTCTGAGAACCGCAGCAGACGAAGCAAAGTAGGCCTTACGTGTCTTGTCATTATCCCATGTCTTATTAACAAAAGCGACAATCTTAGGAACATCGTATAACCATTTCAAGTCGTCAGTATCAATTTCATCAATTTCTCTATATTTCTTTGACAATGTCTTTACTCTTGCTAGATTTTGTCCTTTGGTAGACTTAGCACCCTTTTTCATAGGTGGCTCCTCATCCTCGTCATCACTGTCAGGATCAGTGTTTTCAACTACATCAATAGGGTTTAGTATCTTTTCATACTCCTTAATTTCCTTGTCAAGCTTCTTTCCCTCAGCCTTGGCACGGCGTTGGGCTCTCTTTACCGATTCCTCTTCCTTAAAGGCTTTCTCGCCTTTTTCCTTCTTCATACGCTCCCGATATTCTCTCATTGCAATCGCTGCTTTCGTTTGTGATGGTGGCATTGTCCGTTTTATTATACATCAACATATTTTTAAATTAAAATTAATTTTATTTTTTCATCATCAAAATAAAATTTTTACATAGGTGGGCTACCAAGAAGTCGTGCTTGTGGTATTTCTTCTTGTTCTTTTTGTTTTAGTATATAACATACACACCCATTAGTATCCTGTTTTTCACTTACATTATTTCTTCTAACCGCCTTACCGAGTTGAATTTTTGAAAGTTGTTTTGCATTTTTTGAGGCTATATAACTGGATAGTTCAAAGTTAAATGTGCTTCTTTTCATAAGCCATTCCTGTTTCTTAGTTGGTTCAATTAAGTTATATTCTTCTTCAGTCTTGATGTCATAGTTATCATTTATGAACTCCCTAACAATATCTTGCTCGCTAATGTATGATTTCTTGTCTTGTGTCATCTCCACGGTAGGATGTAATTTCTTACCACCATACCACTCAACAGCACCCTTTACAAACCATGAGAAGAAATTGTCTATTTCGTTTGTTTGTATGTCTTTGATATAATCCTTGTTTTGGTTTGCTTTTATCTTTTCTTCATCTGTCAAATCCTGTTCGTCACCAGTAATAAACTTAGCACCAAATGGGATAAATTTTATTCTGGCAAGTATCGCATCGTCATCAATATTAACTACTGGACGATGATTCGTAGGCATTATGCATTTCGCTTGAGTTCTGATTGATATTTGTTTATCATAAATTAATCTGATTGATAACATATCATTTCCTGTAATAGTTTTAATAATACTCTCATTCAAATATTCTCCTTCATCCGACTCCGGTAATTGACATAGACGACTACTAATCAATGGTTCTAAATGGTCTTGTGTTTTACCATCTTTTGAAGCCTTCTTAAGAGCTTGCTGTTGGAAACAACCAAAAAACTTATTGTCTTCGCCAAGTATCCTACCTAAAATATTAGTAAGAGTGGATTTACCGTTTTTACCTTCGCCCCATAGAATATGTATGCCTCTGTCATCAGTTTCCCCTGTTAGACAATAACCCCATAATCTCTTGTGATAATCAACCATGTTTTTGCTACCACAACAGATTTCGCTAAAGAATTTTTCAACTTTCTTAAAGTCAGCTTCAGGGTTGTATTTTACGTCTAATTCAAATGAAAATAAGTCAGTATTTACTCGTAGTCTTTGTTCCCCCGTTCTAAGATTTACAAGCATACCATCTTTGATTGGCACTACATCAGGTTGTCTGTTGATTAAATTCCTGAAGTTTTCATCTATATCAAATGTCTTGATTTGTGATACTATAGCTCCAAGTTGTTTATCTGTCTTTAATTTTTTGACTGTTGATATAATAAGTTTCAGTTTTTTAGTTAATGCGTCATGTTCGGCCTTGTCGGTTGTGATAGCCATTTTATCACAAATCTCTTTCTGAACTTCTACAACCAAGGGTAACAATTCCTCTGATACAAGTCGTTTTAATGTATTACCACCATCATCTTCTAAAAACCAAAGTAGTTTTGTTGGATGCCAATGATAAAACTTGCAATTCTTCTTATTCACAATTTTAATAGTTTCCTTACGACGTTTGTAGAATAGTCTCGCAAAATCTAAATCACCACTATCAGACCGTAAGCACGAATCTATCTCAGACTGTATTCCCGCCCTTTGAATCTTCTTGTATTCATCAGGACTGTCTGTCTTGGCGTAGTAATGTAATGTTCCTATACTAACGCCGTCACGCTTGTCTTCCATCTTATCCCATAAATCTCTACAGGCTTCCTCGTCGTATTTCTCATCACAACGAGCAGAGAATTCCAACCACAAGTCAAGACCCTCATCGCAACTATCACTCTCGGAATGAATAATCCAACCCACCTTTAACCAATCACCATGGTCTTCAGCACGGCTCTCACTGAGTAAAGGAAGTAGTTTCTGTATTAGTTTAAGGGTTTCATTTACGTTTGGGTTCTTAGGTTTTCTTTCACGAACTTGTTTAGGTTTTATCTTCTCAACACCAACAGCTTCCAAACCATTCTTGAGTTCAGAAGTTGTTCTACCATATGGCATGATGCTTAGGATACGAGGAAGCAACTCTTCTATTTTATTTTGTAGTGGAATAACTTTCTCGTTTATATCATAAATCTTATAATTACAAAACGCTTCTTCTAGGGTTAATTCTGACCCGTCAGAGGCGTATATTTTAGTTAGTTTGTAAGGATCCATATCTTCATTCTTCCTGCTACCGTATAGGAGCCATGGGACCTTACAACAAGCTTTGTCAATAACTGTAGAAGAATCTTCAATACCGAGGTTCTTGAACGTCTCAAGTTGCTTGATATTTTCTTGAACCCGAGGAATAATATGGACTTCTTGATCTAATTTGTTTAAGAATAAGTTTGGAAAATGTAAGTGAAAACCATTCTTGGCGTAAGTATTATCACCAACGCTTATGTAATAGATAGGTTTTTCAAGTAAAACGCAAAGTAATTGTTCGTCAGTACAGTTATCTACGGTTGCACGCAAGACTGACTGATAGACACCAATAACTTGTTTAACTTGTTCTGGAGTGTATAGGTGTTCTCCATATTTAATTTTACCCTCATCCTTAATTTTGATATCTACATCTACTAGAACTGGTATGTAAGGTTGAGGTTTTTCTGCGATTCCAACCATAGCATCATCAAAATTCTCTTTGATATTTTTACAGTAAATATCCCAAAAAGATTCCAAGCCATCACGTGATAGTTGAAACCTTCCTTTTGGTCTAATCATAGATACATGGGTATGAAATGTGCCATCCACATAGTAATTACGAAGTATTTCTTCAATTGAGTTTTCCATTTTATATATAGCTAAGATTTTTTTAAATTTCAATAAAAAATTTAAAATTATTTTAATTTTAGATTTTTGTTGATTAACAGGATTTAAGCATTGAGTTCCTTCCTCAACTCTTCTAATGGGTTTTTGCGAAGTTTTTTATCTTCAAGCTTCATAATTCTGCGTTCTACTCTCTCTCGTTGTCTCATTTCTATCTCTTCACGTTTTTTAAGACTCTCCTCACGCTTCACACGTCGTGCTTCAATACGTGCTATCTTCTCCATTTCCCGCTCATGAGCCTTCTGTGCCTTTGCTTCTCTACGTTCATCAGCCTCTCTCTTTTTATCTTCCCTAGCCTTCTTCCGTGCCTTCTTCTGGGCCTCATCAACCCTATCTATCCATTCCACAGCCATATCAATTACTTCCCTTGGTTCAGTGTCTAGAATAAATTTTAGTGGATTTTTGTTAAACTCCTCAAAACGCTCTTGTTCCTTGACTAACTTAACATAGTTAGAATAGATACGTTTACTCTGTTGAAATGCAATGTGGAAGATGTTAGGGTCTTGTTTATCAGCAAGTTCCTTTCTCTTCTGCGTTTTCCTGACATTCCGCTGATAGTTCTTAGAGGAAATACGAGCGTTTTCCTTACGCTTTTCAAACGTTTCTTCATCTGTGGATAGTTTATTTTTCTGCCAATCTTGTCGTTCTTTTACAGTTAGGTGAAGATAGCATTTATCATATCCTTCTCTACGTCTACCACAGCATTGTTGATCCTTCTTAGCACCTTTACATATGATATGACAACATCTTGTTTCTTGATAATCTTTAGATTTTTCAGTTTCTTCAGTCATGTCTATTTATAATAATCCAAGATTTTAAATAATAATTCAAATTTATAATTTTATTGGGTATAATAAAAAAATGGTAGAAACTGAATCATACCCGAGTGACGATGAAAAGGCAGAAGTCAAACAGGAAGAACCACCCAAAGAAGCCCCACCAAAGAAGGAGAAAAAGCCTAAACGTATTTATACTGAAGAAGAGAAGAAGGAAATCGCTCTCAGACTTAAAGCAGGTCGTGAAAAGAAAAAGCAACTTCAAGAGAAGAATAAGAATCTTTTTCCAGAAGAAGAATCAAAGCCTGATCCAAAGCCTGAAGTCAAGTCTGAAGTCAAGCCTGATCCAAAGCCTGAAGTCAAGCCTGAACCAAAGCCTGAACCAAAGCCTGAACCAAAGCCTAAGATGGTATCAATCAAGGAAGAGAAAGTATTAGATGAAGCGCCTCCACCTCCAAAACTTGTTAGAACCCAGAGAGAACCTCCTCCTCCTCGTAGAAATGTAGTTCCCCCTGAAATTCTTAGAATGAGACAAGAGAAAGAGGCTATGCGACTTAGAAAACAAAAACAACAGGAAAGTATTTACAATTCCTTATTTTAGATGATAATATTTATTGAAGAATATTATAATCTAAAACATTCCTTCACCTCCTCCCTCTTCTCCAACAAGTTGTCCTATGCTTTTAGGTGGTCCCATCATAGTTGGTTCTGTAGGAGTTGTTGTGAGTGGTGGTGGTTTGGTCGTAGTATCAGAGGATTGTGTTGGTTCATCGGGTTCATCTCCCCTAATGTTTCCAGCCTCGGTCCATTCACCTGGTTGAGCGATTGCGGTGCCTCTATCTGTGTATTGGTCTAATGGAAGGTCAGCATTTCCATCTGTGACAATTTGAGAGTTTGTTCTACCATCACCTTGTGGATATCCATAAGTATTGTAACCTAAGTATTGATGGTCTTCGTCAGAATAAGCCAACGCCTCGTTGAACCCCATGTTGTATACTACTATTGGTGGTATATTATTATCTACAAAGTAATTCGGGTTTAAAGCAAGTTGTTGATTTATTAGTTCCCTTTGTTCGTCTGTAGGTATTGGATAGGTCGTTATTTCACCACTGCTCGGGTCTTGGTAAACATAAATATCACCACCTCTTTTGATTGCGTTGGCTTGATTTAATATATCTTCTATTTCTTCTTGAGTTCTTGGAGTTCCATCGTTTAGAGAAGCAGTTAGTTGGTTGTAATATTGGTCCCGTGCGTATTGGTCTAAATAATAACTGCCTTTTGGGTCTTGATGAGCCATTTCGTAAGGGTCCCTGACACCACCTTGAACTCCTCCTGAAGTCATAGAAGATGGTATGCTTGCGTCTTTGCTGGGGTCAAGCGGTGGTTTACCCCCAAAGAACTGATATATAGCACTGTCTGGTTGAACGATATCATATATAGCGTAGGCACTGGCTCCCGCAAGTAGAAGAGGTAGGGCTACTGCTGAGGCTGTTATGGCTCCTGCTTCTCCTGCTACTTCTCCTGCTGCTATTCCACCCTCTATGAGAACGTCAGTTTCCAGGGTACCAGCACCCGCAGCTCCAATAGTTCCTGTGGCTGTAGTTCCTGTCTCCGCTCCCGCAAGTAGAGCATCAGCCGTTGCATTTGCTTCTGCTGAAAAGATAGTCATGCCCTCACCCTGAGCGACAACACCTGCCGATTCAGCAGCCTCAGCCACAGAAGCAGATAATTCACTTAATTCTATCCCACTCTCGCCCACCGCTTCCTCTCCAACAAAAAAACCTTCAGTTCCTTCTCCCGCCTCCAAGTCCTGAAATAAAACTTCTCCATTTCTACCGATCAAGGGAGTCATCTCAATGGCAGTCCCCTCCTCACCGGCCGCTAGAGAAATGATATTACTCGTAGCAGTTCCATTTATCAATGCACTGGCTACTTGTGCTGTAAGAATAATACCAGCACCCGCAGCGATTTCAATCAACTGCTCTGCCGATAAACTTGGCACTAATATCGTGGTTTTTGAACTGGAAGATTCATCTGGCGTTGGAGTTGGAGGTGGTGGAGGGCTGGGTGGTGGAGTTGGCGGTTCTGGAGGTGGAGTTGGTGGAGTTGGTGGTGGAGTTGGTGGTGGGCTGGGTGGTGGGCTTGGAGGTGCTGGAGGCTCTGGATCTGGAGGCTGAGGTGGTGATAATGGTGGTGGTTTGATTGGGGATGGTGGCACTACTCTTGGACGAGTTTCACCAAATAATCCCATATCGTCTTCAAGTAAAACACAAGTATTGCCTACTAGGATATAACCCCTGGGACAACGTCGTAATTCTGGTTCTGGTATTAAGTAATCCATATTTATTAGTAGCAAAGAAAATTCTTGTTACTAATAAAAGAATGGATAATGAAGATTTTACAAAGAGTAATTGTAAGTGTGAGTTTTGTGATAGCACTCATAAAAGCACGACTGAATGGGACAATTTTACTCCTAGCACCAATCTACAGCAGAGGATGGTTGATGTCGTTAGAAGGATTGAAAGGCGGGTGGAGGTAGATAAATTACTGAAGGATAAATCATACAGTAGGGAGGAAGCATTTGAAATGATGCTCGGTAATTAGTGCCGACGTTTTCTGCGACGTTTTATACACTCTTGAACTACAATCATGATATAGAATGAGAAACAATAGATTAATACTACTGCTAATACAGATGACATTTATTGTATATGAATATTATTTCTTAACTAATAAGTCTTTATCTATTGCTTGTGCCTTGCCTCCCATAACTGCGCTATAGACTCGTGCTATCCCCCATTGTGTAGGGTTTTTAACATTTTTACGAACTGACTCAGGGTTGTTATAGTAAGCACCTTCTCCTTTCTCAACAATTTTTTTTAGTCCTGCTAACTTGTATCCAGTTAGTTTTGATATTTCAGAGATACTGTGTCCCTCGTCTTTAGGAAATCCATACTTCTTATTAAACTTTTGTTTGTAAGTAAGAGTCATTTATTATGTTGCCAGATAATAAATGAATGCTAAACAAAAGGCGCAACTTGCAAAGCACGCCGATCATCATACCAAAAAGCATATGACGATGATGAGGAAGTTAATGAAAGATGGAATGTCTTTTACTGCCGCACATAAAAAAGCAATGAAATCGGTAGGAAAATAATCTGTGTATATAATAAATGCC
>Ga0181369_1000197_pt1 | contig 17451 bp, 33 predicted proteins | sample LowvirmetaG_8_FD_130088 | JGI IMG/M metagenome (GOLD analysis project Ga0181369, IMG submission 130088) | Marine viral communities from the Subarctic Pacific Ocean - Lowphox_04 viral metaG | ecosystem: Environmental > Aquatic > Marine > Oceanic | place: Subarctic Pacific Ocean | collected... | reverse complement strand
GTGTTGTGTGTCAGCCCGTCAGTCTCTTCGGAGGCTGGCGGGTTTTTTTTGTGTTTTTATGCAAAAAGATCTTGTGTTTGATTCTTTTCTGGAGTATAATCTCGGCATGGCAACAGTAACACAAGACCAGCTCGCAGAATTCGCATACAAGGCAGCACTCAACAATCAGGAGAGTAACATCTGCCCCACCTCCTACCTTGGCTATATCATACCCGATGAGTTTCCGAATGGAGAGGAATCATATGAGATATGGGCGTTCGCCTACAAGGACGGATTGGAGGACGCTCGGACATACATGGCGCAAGGCGCGGAGGATCGAGCGCGGGACTGGCAGGACTAACCGCCCCACACAAGGCTCCCGAAAGGGAGCTTTTTTTTTGAATTAAATTAATCTTTTGTGTTGACAGCCGCGAGAAAACAGCTAATAAGAAAACTCTCGTAACTCACTGAGTATCAAGGAGTTACGGGCGGGGGCGGGTCCGTTCGCCGTAACTCGTTGAGTATCAAGGACTTACGAAGCTTTTACCCTTACTATATATCTCACCCGTTGCAACCCTAAAAACAAAAAAAATAAACCTGTCTGACAGCTTAAAAAAAGATTTAAATATATGCAGAAAAACCTTTTCTTTTGTGCGGATCTGTGCTATACTATGCCCATGAAAGAAATTGCTACTTCCCTAGTCTCCGATCTTACATTCATTGAGATAGCTGAAACTCATCGTCCTAACCAGTGGGCTGATTGGTATGTAGAATTCTCTTACGAGGGCAAAGACTATGAAGGCTCTTTACAGGCTGGAGTTCATAACGCCGAAGATTTCCATCACAATCGAATCGAATACGTCGAAGCAAAATAATTAAAAAAACATTTAAAAAGGGCTTGCGCCCATCCCCCAAATTCTTTATACTTCCCCCAGTAAGAAAGCTCTATAGTTTAAAAAGTAAAACATTCTCCGCGACCGCTTCAACAATAAGTCACTGCAACCCCAATGGTTCAGGCGAGAAAGACAAAGGTGCAATTCCTTTTAGAGCGACCAATTTCCCAAAAACAACAACACTAAGAACTAAATAATAAGATATGAACGACATTGTAACACTAGAAGATCTAATGAAGAAGTTAGATGAGACTTGTCATGTATGTAACGGTAAAGGTTATCATGTCGAAATATCAATCGATTATGATGGCAGTAAGCATAAAGAAAAAATAAGATGCTATTGTTGTGACGGCAAGGGTCTCAAATAATAATTTATGCTTGGCAACAAAAGCGCTGTAACTCACTGAGCGACAACGAGTTACGGCGAAGCGCCCCTCGGTCGCCCGTAACTCCTTGAGTATCAACGAGTTACGAAGGTTTTCCCCATACTATAATCTCAGGCTCTGTCAAGCCTTTTACTAAAAAAAATAAATAAAAAAAGATGCAGAAAAAGCTTTTAATCTCTGCGTTTTTAGAGTAAAATATCCACATGACCAACCAAGACAACATCACCCGCCTGATCAATAAGCAGTTTGTTTATACTACCTCCAACAATGGAAATCTCCGCATGTATCAACTTCGCGGGGTTGAGCGTTCAACTAAGGAGTTCGCAGTTTGTAAGGTAGTTGACAAAAGCCACGACAGCGAGAGCGGTAACAAGGAAGTTTTCAGAACTCTCTACTTCTCACGCATAGAAAAATAAATTAAAAAAGTGCGTTTAGGGGTTGACCTCATCACATTTTCTGATATACTTCCCACATGACAGCGACAGAAGAAGCATTGGCAGCGATGGCAAAAGCAGAAGAAAATTGGGACAAGATGGTCGATAGGGTCGTCGAAGTCTCAGGTCAATTCCAGAAAGAGTGCCAAGAGTTAAAAGTTGAATTGGAGGAATTAAAATAATCATGACAGAAAAAGAAAAATTCGAAAAAGCCATGCAAGAATACATCGCGGAGCTTGAGGTTGATGGTGTAATAAGTAGAAGCCACTTTACTTTGCGCCGTCTGCATAATAAGTTCGGTAAGGAAGCCGTCGAAGGATGGTTGAAAAATCACTTTGATAATAAATAAAATGAAAAAACTTTTTATGATCACACTACTAATCACATCAGCTTATCTCCTCTTAAAGAATGAGGAGCCAATGGAGATCCTTCCCACGATTATCCAAAAGCAGGAGAATGTCCCTTTGCTTGTAAAACCTAATCGAGTTTATAAGAAAGAGGTTTCCCCTTGGGATAAAATGTTTGCTAGGGTAAAACAATATGAGAGTTTTAAGTCCGAGGCATATCGTTGCAGTGGTGGAGTCATGACTATCGGTTATGGCCATACTAAAAACGTCAAGTGGGGAGATACCATCACAGAAGCCGAAGCATTAAAACTGTTAGAAGAAGAATTGTTGTTGGCCAAAAAACATGTGTTGAGAATTGTAAAAGTTCCATTGACTGAAAACCAATTGGCATCACTGACAAGTTTTACTTTCAACTGTGGTCAAGGTTCACTTCGCAAACTCGTCTGCGAAAAAAAGAATAGGCTCAACGGCGGAAACTATAAAAGCGTTGAGGTGGTTATGCCTCAATATAGAATGGCTGGCGGAAAAGTCCGAAAAGGTTTAGAACTTCGGAGAAAATGGGAAGTTTCTTTATGGTTAGATAAAACGCTGTAACTCGTTGAATATCAGTGAGTTACGGGGAAGCGCCCCGCCGTCGCCCGTAACTCGTTGAGTATCAGTGAGTTACGAGGTTTTTTTATGACTACGTTTCTGGGGTAGATTCCCCCATAAGATATTTGGCGAAAAATATCCTGACCTACACTATTTGGCGAAAAATATTCTGAGCTACATTAAAATCAAAAAAAATGTTTTTATAGGTTGACCCATCATAAATTCTGAACCATACTCCCGCCATGACAGTTCAAAATCCTATTGTTGATACCCTCCCTCCTATGAATGAAACTGACTTGCGCGATATGCTTGACGATGGGCCTCGCGCTGGCAACTTCAACCCCACGGACGAAGTAATGCAAGATTTGCTCGCGCAGATCCACAACGACATGGGCGACCGCAATCCCGAATGGTCTTCTGATGAGGATGGCCTGTCACCCGCAGACGCGCAAGCTCTTCAAAATCACCTCGACGCAGAATAAAAAAAGATTTTAAAATGTCTTGCTAGTATCGCATTTTCTGTTTATTCTACTCCCATGTCCAGCACTACTAAACACTATGTTGTCCGTTCTAAAAAGCAGTCCTGCCCTTTTGGGCTTCAGCTTTTGAATCAAGGTTTCGGAGCCTCCCCCGAGGAAGCTTGGGAGAATGCTTGCGGCCCTGACTGGGCTGGCAAGCGGGGGAAGGTCAGGCGCTCACGCTGGTGGTTGTGCGAGTGTGACGGAGACTTTTTTCACTCTGAGGGGCGCGATGGGGATGTCGGCCCTGCTTGCGATGATCCTACTAAGTAGGAAAAGTCTCGTAACTCGTTGACAATCAGCGAGTTACGGGGAAGCGCCCCGCCGCCGCTCGTAAGTCGTTGATTATCAGTGACTTACGGGGTTTTTTGTAACTATGTTTTTGGGGTGGTGGATTGTCTCAAGAGATATTTGGCGCGAAATACTCTGAGCTGCATTTTAAATTAATAAAAAACCTTGCATATAAACTAAATCCAGTTAGACTCTCTCTGTCGCTGATGAACTACTGATTCGGGGGCATCAACCAAAGAACAAGAAACTAAAAACGTTATGAGTAATAAAACTAAGTTCTATCAGAACACGCATAAAGCAGTAACAGACTACGGTCTAAACGCAAAGCCTCTATCTAAGGCTCCACAGATTAAAAAAGTGGGGATCTATAAGATAGCGCAAATCAAAAAAGAAAACATTGGAATCGATGAGAGCTTCCAAAGGGCATTGAACAAAAATCAGATTGAGAACATCAAAAATAATTGGGATGATGATGATTGCGATTTGCCCAACATCTATCTGCACAAACATAAAGGCAAATACTATCCTCAGATTACTGATGGTCAGCATAGAATCTGCGCTTCCCCTTATGATGTTATTGATTGCAGGGTTGTAAATACGCTAGCATCAATAACAAGGTGCTTGCGAGCTAATGACCCAAAAACAAAAAGCCAATGGGAAGTGAATGCTCGCTTTTGGGCTAAGGCTAAGGCAATCACTAGACTCAAAGAAAGTGACCCTGATAACATTCATGGCATAATCAAACTTTTCAAAAAACTTGGTTACAATCCGTTGAATCCGACCAAAGAGAAAGCTCTTGATCTTGGTGCTAATGTTGCGTCTTTTCATGGGCAGATCCTAGCTGCCATCAATGGAGTGTTAAAAAATAGATTGCTAGTCCCAAAAGAAAGGGCTGCAATCATCAAGAAAGTAATGAATGACACAGTTGTAATCATTGATCACGTATTCAGTAAGGAGATAGCAGACCAAAAGAAATTTGGAATGCAGATGTGGTCTGGATTGCCACAGTTTCTACTAGACTCTATCAAGGATAGAGGATTGGGAGGGCTGTATGATATCGATGTCATCAAAAAAATCATCAAAAATGGTGTTTGGAGCATTGGTGGCAATCACCCGAGAAAAGACAAACTAAAAACTTTTACTCAGTTTAACTTTGCTGTTTTGAAATATGAGGCAAAAGATATCAAAGGGGTATCGAGTAGGAAAGCTAACTGCTGGCAGAGACTCTTCTTTGATATGCACAAGCTGCACAACAAGTAATCGCTGTTTTCTACTTGACAAACAATAAACTATAAACTATAGTCAAATTATGCCTAAATCAACTGAATCCGTCCGTATCGAAGTGAGAAACCAAGATCAGGCTATCATGCTTGAATATGCTTTGCGTCTCGTTCATCAACACCTAGCCGAAAGGATGGGAGATGTCCAAGATGATAAGTTTGAAAACTTCGTGGATAATGTGAAGTGGACACGCAAGCACGTTTCCGCATTAAACGAAAAGTTTGCTCTTAGTTAATCGAAAGGTTGACTATCCAAACCTCTCCCGCTTTTCTAGACAGCGGGAGGGGTTTTTTTTGTTTTTTTAGGAGTTGCTGTAAAATCATCGTAACTCATTGACAATCAGTAAGTTACGGCGAAGCGCCCCTCGGTGGCCCGTAACTCGTTGAGTAGTAGTGAGTTACGGAGGTTTTCTCTCTATCATAAGGCTGGGGGTATGTCAATATTTATTTCCGCAAAATATTCTGACCTACAAATTATTTTCATTTTTGTTCAATTAGTTGTTGTGCAAAGTGTTTTTTTAGGTCATACTCCTGCCGTTATGCTTATCTACGCTAAAAACAAAATTGATGCCGAAGCCCTTTCTGGAGTCCAAACCCCAGAAGCAACCGCAACCCATACCCCAATCCCTCACCGCAAGTTGGTGGATATGACCCGCGATGCCATTGGTCGCGCTGGGTTTGAAGTCTCCGAGGAAGAGCATGCTCTTGCCCGTGGTGGCCTTCGTTACTTCGGAGGCTTTGCCCTCAAGGGTAAGGACATTTCTGGAGAGGATCGCAAGATCGTCTTGGGTCTTCGGAACGCTCACGATAAATCTTTTGCTGCTTCTATTGCTGCTGGCAATCAAATGATGGTTTGTGAAAATCTTTGCTTCTCTTCTGATGTGAAGTTGGCTCGCCGTCATACCACCAACATTCTGTCAGATCTTCCCCGTGTGCTTTCTTCTGCCGTTGCCAAGGTTAAAGATCACTGGTCTGACATGGCAAAGCGCATCGAGTCTTACCAGCAGACCGAAGTTGAATCCGCTTCTGACTTGATTGTTGAGCTTGTTGATGCCAAGGCGTTTCCAGCCCGTGACATTTACAAGGCTGTGAACGAGTTTCGCAATCCTCGCCACGAAGAATTCAAGGGTGGCTCTCTCTGGACTCTCTACAATTCTGTCACCGAGAATCTCAAGGGTAGCGACCTTTCCAAGTTGTCTGACCGCACCATGCGTATGCAATCAATCTTCGATAGGGTGGCAAACCCAGTTATCACTGAAGAGGATCGCACTTCCGCAGTTGTTTTGTCTGCCTAACCTATAACGCCCCCCGCGAGGGGGGCTTCTTAACATGAAAGAACAGGATAGAACTTTTTTCGAGAATGTGGTTTTTACTTGCATGTTCATTTTGTCAGGTATAATATCTCTTGTCGGCGTTGTGCATCTTTTTAAAATGGCCTTTTAATTTTCATCGTGGTCGATAGCTAACCTCGTCTCCTCGGAAAGTGCTAAAGTCATCCGTGGGGGCGAGGTTTTTCTTTTCTAATAATAAAAACGCTGTAAGTCATTGAGTATCAAGGAGTTACGGGCGGCGGCGGGTCCGTTCGCCGTAACTCACTATCGTTCAGTGACTTATGAAGATTTTTTTTTAATTAAAAACATTAAAAAAGGCTTGTTTTGAAATCAAATTCTGTCAAAATACCCTCGTTATGGAAATCAAAGTTTACTACAACCGCCACAAGCGATGCCTAAGCATTCAAGAAAAAGTTAATGGTGCGTGGAGAGTGGTTCGCCATGCAGAACAGTGCATTATTGAAAACGCCAAGTTCAAAGTCTCTGAAGCTGGTCGCCAGCGAGTTTTAAGAGAACAAAGAAAAAATGTTCATGCTGTAATTGTAGGAGAGGAACTTAATCAAATCACTTACTCCAAAGTCCCTAATGCTTCTGTGACCTACAACCCTTATAAAGCTAAGACTTTTGTTGATGAGCGCAACAACCCTATCCATGAAGCTGAGATTGTTGTGATTCGCGGCAACAAGCACGGTTATGTAATTTTCGCAGAATAAAACCTATGAACAACGAAACACCAAAAATTAAACTAACAGGAGTATTCCCTAAAACCTTCAGAGTGTATAAGCGGATTCAATCCAATCTCGGATCAAGAAAACAATTCGTTGGTATCTCCGCAGGTATCTTTGATCTCCCAACTAATGACTCTGGGCTTTGCTGCTTTGAATACACTGACGACAAAAAAGAAGTCATGTTTCAAGTTTCCCTGCATGGAGCGGTTGAACTAAGAGAACACTTTTTAAAATTAGGTTATACAGAATTAGCCCCAAAAATGAGATGACAATAGAAGTAATAAGAAAACAAGTTTGGGGTAATGACCTCACTTATGTAAAAGAAGAATCTGTTAGGAACTCTGTAAGGAAACTAACAGGTAGAAAAAGTTTAACAATTAGTGACATCGAAGCACTTAAAGAGTTGGGTTTTGTTTTGATCCGACGGTATGATTCAGAAAGATTATGAAAAAAACATATAGAGTCCCATGCTCATGGGAGGTTTATGGAATAACGGTGGTAGAAGCAGAATCTTGGGATGAAGCAATTAGCACCGCAGAGGAGAGTCCATTGCCAATAGATAACAGTTACATAGAGGATTCATTCAGAATCGATGAGGAGATGGTTGAATACGAAAGAGAAAAAGAATTAAAATCATGATTAAAGAACACACAATGCCATGCATCCACATGAATGGCTCAGGCAAAGATAGTCTACGCAAACAATACAATGAATTGTTTGAAGCTGTAAGCGAGGCGCAAATCAAGCTCCTTTTTGATACAGACTTTCATCAGAGAGATTACTATCCTCTTGGGGATGAAGCTTGGGATAAAGCTTATCAAGAAAGAGAAGAAGTTAAGAAAGCAATGGATACGGTCTATCAATATGCAAAGCAGCATATGCACTTCCTTGAATATGGGAAAGAACCATTTGCTCCCTTTGAGCCATTGCCAGATGAAGATTAAAAAATGGATTGTAAGTATTAACGGTGAGAGACATACCGTCTTGGGAGACGAGGATGGTCACCTTGAGTTGTGGGTTGAGCATGAGGACGGCACTCCTGTTTACGCTCTTAATCGCGACCTAGAAACGCCAAACGGATGGCTCGATTCTTTCACATCAGAACGCATAGAAGATAACTATCGTAAAAAAAATCATTAAATAAAAGCTCCGTAACTCGTTGACTACCAGCGAGTTACGGCGAACCGCCCCGCCGCGCCCCGTAACTCCTTATCAATCAGTGAGTTACGACGATTGTTTCCATATCACAAAAAACTAAGAGTGCAAGCGCAAATTAAAATAATAAAAAACATTAAAAAAGCCTTGTCTCGCAGGAAAAATCCTGTCAGAATACTTTCGTTATGGGATTAGACCAATATGCACATAGACAGGACTCCAACGGAGAGGATGTAGAACTCGCCGAATGGAGAAAGCACAACGCCTTGCAAGGCTGGATGGAAAAACTCTGGACTCTCAAAACGGGAAAGCCAGCCAACGATTTGAATTGTGAAGTCATGCAATTAACTGCCGAGGATTTAGAAAGTCTGTGGGCTGTCGTTGAAGCTGGCGATTTGCCAGTAACACAAGGTTTCTTTTATGGTGCTGACAGTAGTCAGGATGAGTGGAGAAAAGAGAAGGATCTCAAATTCATCAAGGAGGCTCTTGAGGCGATTGATGAGGGGGACAAAGTTTTTTATTCTTGCTGGTGGTAATTATGAAACTACTTAACTCAGGCAACGCCAAAACTCTAAAGGGTGAAAAGGTTGGATTCCGCACGTTCGGTCTCCATCTTTCCCCTGCTACCAAATCAGGATACAACGTCTGCCAATGGGCAAGCGCGGGATGTCGTGCAGCTTGTTTAGATACAGCGGGTCGCGGTTGTATGTCCAACGTGCAAAATTCTAGAATCGCTAAAACGCGGAGGTTCTTTAAAGATAACTTCGGTTTTATGTCGGATCTTCGGATTGAAATCGGCAAGGCTATCAAAAGTGCCGCGAGAAAAAATCTCACTCCTTGTTTTCGCCTTAACCTTACAAGCGACATTCCTTGGGAGAATATCCGAAAAGGCAGAACAGAAAAGCCGCCGATATGCTCCTTGAATGTCATGGAAGAGTTTCCAGAGGTTAATTTTTATGATTACACCAAGGGCTTTACTCGGATGATGGCGTGGCTAAATGGCAAGCTACCCAAAAACTATCACCTGACCTTTTCCCGAAGTGAAGAGACTAGCGATGACAGAATAAAAAAGATTCTTTCGCTAGGCGGGAATGTCGCGGTTGTTTTCCGTGGTTCACTTCCTAAAACTTATCTTGGCTTTCCCGTCGTCGATGGTGATGAGAATGACCTCCGCTTTAAAGATAAAAAGGGCGTGATCGTTGGATTAGTTGAGAAAGGTCTTGCAAAAAAAGATGAAACGGGTTTTGTAGTGGAGCCAGCATGAATTTGATAAAATCACTAGCAAGATTAGGCTTTTCCTTTTGGTTTTCAATCATGATTGGATTGATACTTTTACTAAGAAGAGAAAGAACAGACGGAGAAAAATAAAAACATGAAAAAAAATAAATACTTTTTTGCAACCATCGAGGTTAGGGTGGGGGAATGGGAAACTTACACGAACACCGCTTTATCCGCGCCAAGCATGGGCGCAGCAGAAAAAGAGGTCAGCGATGGCTATGGTTGTCAGAGTTATGAAATTGGCGATGAAAGGTCAGCTAAAATTTCCCTAGTCGAAATCGCAGAAAGCGATTTTGCAGTTTTGAAAAAATACATATAGAAATAAAAACATGGAACCAATAAAACCAGACTTCTCAGAAGCAAACAAATACGCCGTTTTAAAAAGGGGTTTTAGAGATGAATTCGATAAAGCCTATAAAGATTTTTGGCGACGGAGAAACATGGAAGCCCCCGATACTTCGTGGTTCGGGGATAGGAAAAAGCGAAAAGAAGAAATGAAATGAAAACGATGAACGAAGTCAAGCTACCCTGTTATGGGATTGTTGTTTCTTGGGATTCAGAGACTTTGGTTGGAAAGATCACAACTGATCCTCTGGAAATGATGGGTTCTGAATTTGATGGCATTGAATCCATGATTCTTGCCCATGCGATTGCTGGCATTGATATTGAATCCCCAGCGTATCTTGAGGGAATTGAGACAGCGATTGATGCGGTGGGGAACAATAGTGATTGAATCGGAGAGTTCATATAAGATAAAAACCCTCGTAACTCGTTGACTATCAACGGGTTACGGGCGGGGGCGGGGCGCTTTGCCGTAACTCCTTACTAATCAGTGGCTTACAGCAGAATTTTTAATTAATTTAAATTTGACGATGCTTCAGCCTCATGGTATGTTTCTCTCAGACATGAAAAAACACGTTAGTAAAAAACAAGTAAGCACAAAGAGACTCCTAGATGCTCTACTCCGATCCTACATGGAGACCAATGATCTGAAGAACATTTACAATGGCGACGGGAGCGAGCTAATAACGGTTGATGAAGCTGTAAAGTTAGTCGATGGGTTGAAAGAGGAGGCTAGCCCTGAGCAGGTTCAATTTGAATCTCAACTAGATACCATGATGGAGGAGTTTAGAACGGTCTTCCCTTCTTCCGTAGGTGAAGCTGAACGTGGAGGTGGTTGGTTCGACCTTATGCACAGCATCTGGAACAAGCACGTTCAAGTTGAGTTAATGGAAAAATACAGCAATCTATAATACTATGAAAAAAGAAGAACCAAAGCAGTACCAAACCGTCTCAGAGGCGTTTCCGATCAGACCCTCTGGTCCCGAGCTTTCCAAAATCAGACGAAGCTGGTTATATGATGTCACCATCTTAGAGATGGCTAAAATAGCTTGCGCCTCAATACCAGAAGACCTTTGTGATCAAATGGATTTATCTGATGAGTGGTTCATCGAGATTAGAGACTACATACAAAACTCACTAAATGGATACCATGATGCACGAACGAATTAAAAAACTAAAAAAAGAAGCTCCAGACGAAATCCCACTGTTTCTAAAAGCTGCGGGAATCTTCAAGACGATTGATGGATTGTCGATCACTGGAGACAGGCAGAAGCTGGAACAAATAGAAAAGATTTTGGATTTTCGCCCTGCAACAAAAGATGGTCGCGACTTGAGGGCTGTAATGATCTTGAAGGCAGAGGCTAAATCTCAAGAGGGGATGTTTGGAGGTGGTACATTCTTAATCGATTAAAAAAATACAAGCAAATGACAATAACAAACAAACAACTGTTGGAGTTCGCAAAAACTCAAAACCCAGACGCAAAACTAGACCTTGATTGTGGCATCAATTGACTAGCAGCAAAGGCAGCTACTCAGTTGAGTGGTAAAGAACACAGAATGATGGGGTGGAAAAAATTCGACGATTTTTTCGAAGGGCTACCCTATACGGAAGTAACGCCAGAATATGCCGAATGGTCTGAAGGGGTGAATCAACACAATATAGAAAACAATACTTACATCACATACCAAGATGCTGTAGAAGCTCTAGAATCTTTTAATTAAAAAAATGAAAACAAAAGATTACAAGGTTGAATATGAGGTTCAATTAAGAGCTGAGTATCTGTCCGATTCTGTCTTTTATGTCGATGTGAGGAGGGATCACATTCTTCCCTGCGGGGACATCGAAAGCAAGTATGTTGAGGGTTTTGCTTTGGTGAGTCGGGAAAAGGCCGAGGCAAAATGGAACAATCTTCGAAAAAAATACGAGAAGAAACTTCTTAATGGAAAGGGCGGTTTGCTAGATCATCAAAATTGGATAGATGAGACGAGCGAAGTAGTCCAAATCTCAATCGGTGAGTGCGAGTTTACGATTAAAAAATAAAATCCTCGTAACTCGTTGACCGCCAGCGAGTTACGGAGGACGGGGGCGCGGAGCGCCGTAACTCCCTACTACTCAATGACTTACAGAGATAATCGGATACAATCGGATATCGTCGAACGTGGTCGCCCCCGCTAACCACACACTTATTTGGGGCTTGTTATTTGATCTGGGTTTATTTAGTTTTATTTGTACGATCTGCGTCGATCTGGACCAGCCACGTTTATTTAAAATGTTTTGTTAGATCTGGGCATTATTTGATTTTGATTTTGTTTATTCGGGGCGCTGCATTATTTGGGCGATCTCATTCGATCTGGGCCTGCCTATTATTTGCGAAATGTCACCCGACCTGCACTTTTTTTATTGTTTTTTAACGTGGCTGGTGCAGTGAGGTAAAAGTTTTAAAAACTTTTTGTATTTACCCCCGTGCAGAAATTGACTTTTTTTATAATTTTTTTTGTTTGGGTTTACTGAAGCGAAGTAAAAAGACCAACCTCACTGCGGCAGCTACGTCAAACAAAAAGGCCACAAATCCTTTAGAATCAAGGAAAACTATTGTGTGTGGAGTTTTTATTATTTTTATTTAATTAAAAAGGGTAATCCACATCCAGTATTTGAACACTCATTACTCCAGTCTTTCCTCTATTATTCTCCCTTATATCTTTACTTAGTATGTTGTGTAGTTTATGTTGTAGGTATGGGGGATAGGCGACGATGGGAGGGGATTGGTGCAGTAGGTATATGGACCTAAAACTATACTATATGTTGTGGTTTTAGTGTCCGACACTACAATATGTAACAAACAAAAGAATTTTGTAATTACAAATGAACAATATTATATATCACAGCCCCGACTATCAATCTTCATACTCATACCCAAAGTCCCCATCATTATATAATCCTACATTGTAGACTACTGGTAACCTGCTTATCTGAAACATGAAGTTCTCTTTGATGATGGTGTGGTTCTTAGCGAACGCTTTGGTAGCTTTGATCGATGATCGAAGGGAGCAGCCATGTTCGAACATGTATGGGAGGGCATATTTATAGAGCAAGAATTTATAAAAATAAAAAATACTACTGAAATTGATGCGCCCATTAAACACATCATCATATGATCTAGCCCCAAATATATTATGAGCCAAGTTCTTATCTTGCTCCACCTCCTCTGGCCTACCAATCATTCCGACTGATAGACCAGTTCCCCATTGTGATACTACATACTTCATGCTAACTCCTTCAACATCTTTGTCCCCTTGTTTGTGATCTTACGTTTACCATCGATCTCCATGAACCCGCTACGAAGGAGGTTGTTCTCTGCATCAAGCTGGATGGCAGAGCGGGACATCCCAGTAACAGCCGATAGCATCTGGAGAGAGCTAGGGCCGTTGGATTTGAGAACGTCAAGGATCTGGACTTCAAGGTTGGTTAGACCATGTGGTTTGATCCCCAAGATTTGTTTCATTTGGAGCCAAGCTTTTGCGTCCACCTTTGGATTGTTATTGATCTCGCAGAATGCTTTGATTTCCAAAGCTCTTTTGATTGCGCTACGGGCATTGCCACGAACGGTTTCAGCGATCTGCTCAAGAACATCCCCGTCGAACTGAACCCAATCAATCTTCTTCTGAATGATATGAGCAAGCTCCTTGGATACATAAGGCTTGAAATCTACAATAGTCATGCGATCCTTGAGCGGATCGAAGATCTTGTGGAGTTCAGTAGTAGCAAACAAGAAATTCTGCTTTACGAAGTCGAATGTAGCGAAGCCTTCTCCAATAGAAACCTGCTTACTCTTAGCTCCCTCGCTATTGAATACCGTCAAGAACACTTCAACCAAATCTTTAGGTAAGGCATGGCACTCATCGAAAAGAACAGTAATCTCCTCTCCAGCGATAGCTGGCATGAAGACCTGTTCAAAAAACTGTTGAGCATTGCGGATTGTCCCGCAGTTAATCTCAAGAAGTTTTCTTTCGATTCCGCTAGCAAATTCCTTTGCGAACTCAGTCTTACCCAAACCTTTAGCTCCGTTAAGCATGATGGGTGGAATGATAGAGCCAGCCTTGTGAGCTTTGGCGTAGAAGCCAAGGCGACCCTTGACTTCACTCTGGCCTACAAGTTTTTCAAACATGACTTAGTGGATTTGGAATTGAATGTTTTCTACAGCTTCAGGCTCATCAGTGATCGAAGAAACAACCATAGATGGAGCAGATGACTCTTGGATCTCGATACCAACCGAATCAAGCCACTTTTTACTGACTGATACGTTGGCATTGGGGCCAAGATTGTTGATAAGATCAGCGAGTTTGATGCTGACGAAACTGGTCGAACCCTTGGGGCGACCACGACCTCTTTTTGGTGTATTACTCATAACGGAGGTAGATTAACCTTGGAGTTTGGGTAGGTCAACATTTTTTTGATTAAAATATGAATTATTTTTCAGACCAGAGTTTTAGGCAAGGATCTACAAACAAATAACCCGCCCCCTCAAAACAAAAAACGGGGACGGGCTATGCGCCAACAAATGAATATTTAATATTTTTTATTCCCCAGACTCAAACGAATGAATTTTTCTTCCCTCCAGAAGCATTGCCTTTGCTAAAATTGCATAATTAACAATATCATCGCAAGCATCTTCGACACTCTCATTTGATACCTTCAACTCCTTGTCATTTGTAAAAGATCTAATCCTTTGAATCTTATCGATTACTCTAAGCAGTAAGCCTTGCACTGGATCAATACCCAGAACAGATGCAGCGTTAAAATTAGCGAAGGGATCTTTCGAAGTTTTCCCTCCAGTATAATCGTTATTTTTTTGTCTCATAATATCCCTGCAAGTTTCACAGGTATCTTTATGCAGTTTTAATAGCTCTTCAGTTGTCATAATTTTCTTTAGATTTTATTCTTTCTATATGCCTATCCCACATTCCCTCGTTGGAATTATCTTTTTCATATTGTTCTATAAGCTGTTTTGCCTTCTCGATTCTGCTCTCTGCCAACTTAGATCGAGCCTCCCAATAGATTTGAAAAGGAAATTTAAACCAACAAATTAATCCTACGATTAGCCCTAGTGGAATGCCGATTAAAATAGAACTTAAAAAAATAATAAGTTCTTGTATTTTATATATCATAATTTAAGAAAATGTTTTGATTTTTTAAAAATAAAAAAGATTAAAATTTTGTTTCGATTAAAAATCACATTGCATATTTGGCAAAATCACGCTCGATCTGGGCTTTTTGGGTAAGGCTCTATTTTGTAATTTAGTTTACCAAGTAGTTCTTTACGCCTTTTCTTCTTAGCGTTAAAGAAAACATAACGATGTTTGCGAGGTCTGTCAACATAATAGACGTTCTCCGCACCATATTTTTCTCTGACTTGAGCCATATTCATCCCGTGAGCATAGCTTGTATGATGTTTATGCTCTAACCCCTTTACTTTTGGGTCTCTAAACTTAGCACTAAGACCACAATAAAAGAAGTTTGACGCTTGATAAACTGTCCCGACATGCCCCTGAGTTATTTCAGAGAAAGAAACAATGATCTCTCTGTCTAATGTCTTGATGGTATTACCAATAAAGAAGCTCTCTGCATTCTTCGGTGTGCTATCTTCAATCCACAAACGGGTAAGTTCATAAACATTTTTAGCCTCTTCTTCACCACAAACGCCTCTTAAAAGAGTAGAGCTAGCACTAACCCCATATGTAATGACCCCTATAAGCTTATCTTTATTATTATCAAAAAGATCTAGTTGCTCATGTGATGTCCCCCTCTCAAACAAACCAAAAGCATGACTACATGGACCTTTTCTACCCATATAATGCTTATTCACGACGATTTCCATCGCATCTTGGTATGTTATCTTCTTTATGAGGTAATCGTCCTTGAGGGCCATGTTTTACTTCGGAATGGACTTATGAGGCAAGGTTAAAATGTCGCTCATTTTGATCATTGAGATAATGTCTTTACGCCCCTGCCTTTGATACCCTCTGTATAAAGCTTTCATACCGCCCTGTCTAGTAATATTTACTAAATCACATAAATTTTTAGCTAACTCTAAAAGAGCTTGACGATTAACAATCACAAAATCATTTAAACGCTCAAAAGCTATATAATCTACGTTAGAACACAGCCATCCTGTATTACCTCTAACATTCTTAAACTCTAACCAAACAAGATCTTGTTGAGGATTATAATCCTTGCGATTAACATTCTTCATCGCTTTCACATCAACAGTGCCTACGTCAGTGTGAAAATCAATATGCTGTTTGATTTGTTCTGTTCTGGACGCAGGGCTATACTTGATGCCCCTTTTTTCTAAACAGGAACCAAACAAAGCTTCAACCTTCTGCCCTCTTTTCCAACTTTCTGAATTTTTAAAACTACTCATTTAGAAAGGTTATTAAAGCTCCTTTACACGATCAATAACCATTTGATAAGTGGCAGCTGAAGTATCATTCTTTCTGTTGGGGGCAATCATTTCATGCGTTAGAATATTTTCAATCCCAAAACCAAATTTATCCATAAGGTATTTGCATTTCTTGGCAGCAGAATCAATTTCAGCAGCACTTGGTGTGCGTTTGTTGGTATCCCCATAGAAAGAAATGCCGATACTATGACCATTTAGACCGCTTACACCTTTCCAAGAAGATCTCCCAGCGTGCCAAGCTCTTTTTTTATCATAAACAAATTGCGTACGAGATCCATCAGGCGCAATAAGATAGTGATAACTAACCTTGGACGCAGCGTTTAAAATCCATGAACGAGTCCCATCATGACTCCCACTGCTATGATGCAGAATCACATACTTAGGTTTGATGGGTCCAGACTGGTTTGGTGACGCTTTATACACTTCAGGGTAATCATCTTTAAGTTCTTGGGCTGGAGGCTCTGGCTTTTCTGGTTCACCTTTATCATCATGAACTAGATTCTCCCAAATCATCTTCCATGTAGCGGGGCCATCAATTCCGTCAGCTTTGAGGCCGAGTTTACCTTGGACTTCTTTGACGATATCGGTTTTTCCTTTAAATTTCATAAATTAAAAATTATTATTTTTTAAAAACAGTCTTTATTCCGCACTAGTCTCGGCGCTGGTCTCGGTGCTGGTCTCGGTGCTGGTCTCGGTGCTGGTGTATTCTGCACTCGTCTCATTCCAGTTTTGCACATGGAAAGAATGAGATGCTTGGTCTGCGCTAGTGCATTCGGGATGAGTGCATTCCGCGCTAGTGCATTCCGCACTAGAAGTGCATTCAGCACTCGTATCCCAAGGTGGCTCAGAGCTACTATATTCAGCACTCGTTTCGGCACTGGTTTCGGCACTGGTTTCAGCACTCGTTTCGGCACTGGTTTCGGCGCTGGTTTCGGGACTTTTCTTAAACCACCGAGGTCTTAATTTACGAAGTGCAGCAACGAATTGAGAAAAAAGTTTTTTCGCATCGAAGATTTTTCTACCATGCGTTGAGAAATCCGCTTCAGTAACTGTATAGTTTGTTGATACACCTGCCCGTGTATCAGCAGTGGCAATCATATCGTTAATATCTGAAATATAATTTGCTATAGGAGTCCCAGCCCCTGCACCACCAAATGTCCAAACAGTTATAAGCACAGGCTCACCTTTGAAGACTAAAAATGCAGGGTTCCCGCTGTCACCACTGATTTTATTCTCATGGAAAATAAGTCTTTTGGGATCTGTGGGTGTCTGCATCCTACCTCCAGCTCGCCAATCTATGATCAGAGCTTTCTCTTCTTGATCAAGACCGAGGCAAGCTACCCTTTTGAAGGTGTCTAAATAGTCATTGTAATTGCTAGGCATTACAGAGCAAGGCTTTATAGTAGAGGGAAGGTCGCTGTCTAAAGTATAGATTGT
>Ga0181369_1000195_pt1 | contig 17501 bp, 22 predicted proteins | sample LowvirmetaG_8_FD_130088 | JGI IMG/M metagenome (GOLD analysis project Ga0181369, IMG submission 130088) | Marine viral communities from the Subarctic Pacific Ocean - Lowphox_04 viral metaG | ecosystem: Environmental > Aquatic > Marine > Oceanic | place: Subarctic Pacific Ocean | collected... | reverse complement strand
GAAGAACCAGATCCGGCGTTTTTAGCAGCACAGGAAAAAATAGCAAAACAGAAAAAGAAAAGGGCAGTACAAGCTAAAAAACTCTTAGACGCAACAAAAAGACAGCAAGCTGTAGTAAGCAGGTACGGTCAACCGGGGGATAGGGGTAACTTTGCTACTATAGATGTTGAAGCAACCGGTATGCCTTTAACTTATGACGGTAAACCTCAAAAACTCATCAAAGGAGTACATAGAGATGTTGCACAAAACTTAATTAATGCCTTCAAACAGATAGTTGCTAGGTACGGTGAAGCAAAAATAAAAGAGTTAAAAATGAACCTATACAGTGGTCTCTATAATAAAAGAGTTAAAAGAGGCGGTACTACCTATAGTATGCACTCCTGGGGTATAGCTATTGACTTGTACTACGGTAAGAATAAGCTAAGAACCCCAGCACCAGAAGCAGCATTTTCTCAAGCAGAATACAAAGATATGGTAGACATATTTGAAAGTAACGGATGGTTTAGTTTAGGTAGGGCAATGAATTACGATTATATGCATTTCCAAGCATGGGATCCAGGACTAAGCGAAAAAACTGGCGCAGCATCATCTAGCTCCCGTTTAGCAGGAAGACCGTATGGAGCAAAATAAATTAAAAAGCTAATTATAATAAAAAGAGAATGGCTTGGCTACCAGCATTTAAATACTTAAAAGGTCTTTTCGCTAGAGGAGGTGAATTTCTTTTGGCAAATGGAGAACCTTATGAAGGTTCCTATCATGAACTTTACAACGGTGAAACATTTACAGGAGCCATCCCAACTAAAAATTCAGTACAAATTTTTAGAGATGACTCTGAACCTCACTTGAATCCCGACTTACTGGAAAATAAACTTGCCACTGAACAAACATTTCCAGAACCAGAAGATTATGATAAAGGTTTTTTTATAAGGTATTTTATTAAAGATCTTAGAAATGGAAAAATAGTTGAAGTTAAAAAAGATACTTATAACGAAAAAAGCACTGAAAAGACTTTAATACAGACAACTGTTAAGTGGATATTAACTAAACCTGTAAAGGATATCTTTAATCAAGGGTATTTGTTTAAAGGAGCTATAACAAGAAATAAAGAAAATACTTTAAAAGCTTCTTTAATTCTTAAAAATTTAGATAAGTTTATAGTGCAATATGATAAATTTGTTAATGTAGAGTCTGATGTTAAAGGTTATAAGTTTGAAGAACTTCCTAAAGAAGAAAAGAGAAGAATAATTCTACAACAATCTACGTTAAGAACTCCACCAAAATTAGTTTACCCTCATTATATGTACGATCCAAAAACTGGAGAAGAAGCTCTAGTTCAGAACGAAAAAGAACATAGCCGTTATATGAAGCTAAAATGGGTTCATGAAAAACCTAGATTTATTAAGAAACCTAAAATTCGAAGATTTGGAAAAAAGCCTAGAGTACCTAGACCAACACAACAAACATCTACAAGCACCAGCTCCGGAGGAGGAGGAGGTGGCGGTGGCGGAGGAGGCCTGAATTCTGGAATTTATGATGAAATAACTGAAAATCAAGAACAAATAAATTTAGGAGGAGGTAATAATAATAATACTTTATCTCAAAATAATTACTATTAGTTGGTAATTAATCTTTTTTTTATTATATTATATAAAAAGGTTTTGTAAGTGTTTTATATAGTAGAAGAAGAATCTAAGTTAGTTAATCTTGAAAATCTAGTAAGATTAGGATGTTATGTGGATGTAATTACCACTCACGACTTATACCATCCTAAACTAACCTCACCAATAGCAGTATATATAAGACTACTAAAATCAGATCATGGTTACATCATTCCTATTGATCATGATGAAGGTCTTAATGTAGATAAGGAACGTATCTGCTCTATTTTAAATAAAGCTAGTAAACTATATACATTAGACAAAAAGAAGCTCTTATACCACTTTAATTTACAGGCAGCAATAGATATTTCATTACTACATAGTATGACTAAATTTGATAGATTAGATATCGAACGAAGTAATCCTACTATTAATTACTTTTATAATAAATTCAGAAACAAACCTTTTGTTAATAAACTTATTCCTATAAGTAAATTATACGAATCTTGCGAAGACTTTTATGCTAAAATAAAAGAATATATAAATTATGAAATACCAGATGGATTTGAATTTTATAATAACATCGGAACTAACGTATTCTATTTATTAGAACAACACGGTATAGGTATTTATTATGATCCTTTCGTAGAAGCATTCTCTCCTAGAGATCCTGTATATAATATTAAAGATAATGTAGTACTAACATCATATAATTTATATAATTCTACATCTAGACCTACCAACTCTTTTAATAGTATTAATTTTGCTGCAATCCCTCATACTGAAAGGCATAGAAAGTCTTTTCGTCCTCAAAATGATTACTTTGTAGAGTTTGATTTTGACGGATATCATTTAAGATTGCTAGCAGAGCAGTTAGATTACCCCTTAACAAAAGAATCCGCTCATAAACAACTGGCTAAACTATATTTCGGTAAAGACGAAATTACAGATGAGGAGTATAGTAAAGCTAAACAGATTAATTTCCAAGCAATTTACGGTAAAATACCTGAAGAGCATAAAGATTTAAAAATATTTAAAGAAATACAAGAATATATAGATACTATGTGGTCTTCATTCTCAGAAACAGGGTATGTATGGAATCCACAGTCAGGTAAACATTTTACAAAGGAGTTGAAAGAGATGCATCCAGCAAAGTTAATGAATTATATGATGCAATCGTTGGAAACTTCAAATAATATTCTTATATTAAAAGAAGTACTTCGCTACTTAAAAAATAAAAAGACTAAAATAGCGGTGTACACATACGATGCCATACTTTTCGATTTCGATAAAGACGATGGTAAGGAAACTTTAGAAGGTATACAGAAAATCTTAGAAAAAGATGGGAAATACCCAATTAAGTTTAAGTTTAGTAAAAATTTAGTTTTGTAGAACAGTTTCATATTTATAATAAATGCAATTAGTTACAGATTTTTCGGTTGAATATGATTTTGACCAAGTACTTTATAACGATGATATGAGTAATAAACTGTTTTGTACGTTTTCTACCCAAGAGGGATTAGAAGATGTGCTGTCTTCTATACAGGAAAGATACAAAATAATTTACAATAAGATATTTGTACTTTATTCTAAAAGCCAGGATGAATACATTTGTACTTATAATGTAGATTTTGGAAATGTATCTGCTTTTCTGGACAACACTATATTAGTGCATAGAAAGAAAGAAACTAATACTCTCTATACTATTAATGCTTTAAATACTTTAATAAAGCAATTAAATGGCGGTCAATTAGATACTTCTTATAGAATTAATTGGGCGGATTATAGAAACTGCGTACTTTTAACCAAAGGTCCTGAGTTAAAAAGAGTAAATACTAAACTTTATAAGATAATAGAGTTGGAGAACTAAAAATAAGTTCTTATATTGGTATAATAAGTTATAAATTAAAATTAGTTATATGGACATTAATGCAATCAAGGCTAAGTTAGATGCCTTAAACAACAACGGTCAGGATAGAGAAAAGACTGACTATTCCAAGATTTTTTGGAAACCTGAATTAGGAAAACAGACAGTAAGGATAGTTCCTTCTGCCTACGATCCTACATTTCCTTTTAAAGAGTTAAAGTTTCATTACGGTATAGGAAAATATCCAATGGTAGCTTTATCAAATTTTGGGAAGCAAGACCCGATAGAAGAGTTTGTAAAAGAACTAAGAAAAACGAATGATAAAGATAACTGGTCTTTATCTGGCAAAATTAGCCCAAAGACAAGAATCTTTGCTCCAGTAATCGTTAGAGGAGAGGAGGACAAAGGAGTACGGCTATGGGGATTTGGTATTACTATTTACAAAGCTTTACTTGCTTTAGCAGAAGATGAAGATGTAGGTGATTTTACCGACGTAATAAACGGATGGGATATGGTAGTAGAACAAAGACAAGGTAATCCTTATCCAGAAACTACTGTAAGAATTAAACCTAAGCAAACTGCTTTATCAGATAATAATACTTTAGTAGATTCTTGGTTAAAAACTCAACCTAACCCAGTAGAAGTTCATACTCAGTATGATTATGATTTCGTTAAGAAACAACTTCAAAATTATTTAAACCCAGGTTCAGCTGAAGAGAATACTCCTACAGCAGGTTCTGAAACACCGCCAGAAAGCTCAAGTCCTCAAAAGACTGACTTTACTTTAGAAACAGCTACTGCTGGCAATAAAGATACAGTTAGTAAGTTTGATGATTTATTTAATGAGTAATGGCAAAGAAAAAAGCAGAAACAAAAGCAAGAGCGACCGAAGCAGTACGTAAGTCGTTCAATTTAGGAAATTTTAAAAAGAAGAAAGGATATTCTAATTCTTCTGTAAAGTTTAAAGAGCAAGGATGGATACCATTATCTAAAGCTTTTCAAGATATAACTTCCTTACCCGGTTTACCTACCGGACATATCACTCTATTACGTGGACATAGTGATACAGGCAAAACAACTGCCCTAGTAGAAGCTGCGGTGAGTGCTCAAAAAATGGGCATTCTCCCGGTTTTTATAATCACTGAGATGAAATGGTCTTGGGATCACGCTAAAGAGATGGGATTACAAATTGAAGAGATTAAAGATGCAGATGGTAATATCGTAGATTACGAAGGACATTTTCTATATGCAGATAGAAGTTCTTTAAATACTATTGAGGATGTAGCAGTTTATATTGCTGACCTTATGGACGAGCAAGCAAAAGGTAACCTACCCTTTGATATGTGCTTCTTCTGGGATAGTATCGGATCAGTTCCTTGTGATTTATCAGTACGTTCTAATAAGAATAATAATGAATGGAATGCAGGAGCTATGTCTACTCAATTTGGTAATAATTTAAATCAGAAGATACTATTATCTAGAAAGCAAAACTCTCCTTATACAAATACTTTAGTAGCAATTAATAAAGTATGGACTATGAAACCAGAGCATCCTATGGGACAACCTAAATTACAAAATAAAGGAGGTATGTCTATGTGGTACGATGCTACGTTAGTTGTTACTTTTGGTAATATTACTAATCCAGGTACGTCTAAGATTAAAGCTATTAAAAATGGTCTTCAAGTAGAATTCGCTAAACGTACAAACGTACAGGTAGAGAAGAACCATATTGGAGGAGTGCAGTCTAGAGGTAGAATAGTTATGACGCAACATGGTTTTATAGCGGACGATAAGAAAGCTATAGATAAGTACAGAGATGCTCATAAAGAACACTGGTTGAAATTAGTTGGTTCTGTAGACTTTGATCTAATCGAAGAAGGAGATTTAGAAGAAACACCAATATCTCCTAATTTATTAGATTAATGGCATACGAAAATATACTAAATAACTTAAAAGAAACCCCACCCCGTGAGTTGAATGATCATATCTTGGTCATAGATGCTATGAATATGTTAATTCGTAGTTTTTCATTACTCAAGGCGATGAACCCATCAGGCACGCATATCGGAGGTCTGGTGGGATTTCTTCGCTCTTTAGGGTACGTTACCCGTATATTTGACCCTACTAGAGTTGTAGTAGTGTGGGATGGCAAAGGAGGTTCTGCTAATAGGAAAAATATAGATCCTAATTATAAAGCTCAAAGAGCAACTGCTAGAATAACACACTGGGGACTGTATGATACAAGAGAACAAGAACAAGAAGCTTTAATAGGACAGTTATATAGAACTCAGGACTATATTGAGTGCTTACCAATACAACAAATCGGATTAGATAAACTTGAAGCAGATGATATAATAGCATATTTAGCTAAACAAGCTTCTGGTAGTAATAAAAAAGTAACAATAGTATCATCAGATAAAGACTTCTTACAGTTAGTAGATGATACAATAGAGGTATATGCACCAGTTAAGAAAAAAACTTTTACTACTGAAAATATCTTCGAAGAACTAAAAGTTTTACCGGAAAATTATAATACAGTAAAAGCACTTTTAGGAGATAATTCTGATAACTTACCAGGAGTGAAAGGCTTAGGAATTAAAACTGTAGTTTCAGAATTTCCTAAACTAACTAAAGATCCTGGTCTAACTTTAGATTATGTTTTTGATATTTGTGAGTCTAAATTAAATGAAAAGAAATGCAAGAAAATATTTCCTAAAATTATTCATGAATGGGATAGAGTAATTAAAAATTACGAATTGATGAATTTACATGAGTCTGTGTTGGATAATAGCGAAAAAAATCATATATTAGATGTAATAAAGAGCCCAATACCTGATTTACATTCGGGTGCCTTCTTAAGGTTATTAGAACAAGATAAAATAGAAGGTGTAACAAAAAATACAGAGGGTTGGTTAGAAAATTTTAGGGGGTTAACGGTTTTTAAAAAATAGGTTATAATGACATTAAAGAGTTTACAACAGTACGGTAAGGGGTTTCAGTTAAAGGTGCTAGGTTCACTTCTGACAGATAAAAAGTTTTTATTAAACGTTAGAGACGTTTTAACTGATAATTATTTCGATGCAGATTCTCATAAATGGATCGTTAATCAAATAGTTAGCTATTTTGATAAGTACCACACTACTGTAACTATGGATGTTCTAAAGGTAGAACTCCAAAAAGTAGAAAATGAGGTACTTCAAGTTGCTTTAAAAGAAGAGTTAAGAAATAGTTATCAAGCTACTCAAGATGATTTGGAGTATGTTCAAGAAGAATTTACAAACTTCTGTAAAAATCAAGAAATGAAATCAGCTATATTAGATTCTGCTGATTTACTTAAACAAGGAGATTTTGACGGTATTAGAAATCTAGTCGAGAAAGCTATGAAAGCTGGAATGGATAAAAATATAGGTCATGAGTATAATAAAGATGTTGAGTCGCGTTATAGAGTTGACTATCGCCCTACTATTCCTAGCCCTTGGCCTGTTCTTAATGACGGTATTCAAGGAGGATTTGGGCCTGGGGATTTAGCTATTGTGTTTGGTAACCCTGGTGGCGGTAAGTCATGGACTATGGTTGCTATTGCTGCTCATGCTGTTATGCTTGGTCATAAAGTTAATTTTTACACTTTGGAACTTGGGGAAGACTACGTTGGTAAGAGATTTGACTGCTATTTTACAGGATACTCTATTGATGAGGTTAATAAACACAGAAAAGACGTTCAAAAATATGTAGATAACTTAAAAGGAAGGTTAATAGTAAAAGAGTATGCTCCTAAATCAGCATCAGTTAGCACTATTAAATCTCATATCCAGAAATGTATAGATATGAATCATAAACCTGACTTAGTTATTATAGATTATGTTGATTATTTAAGAGCTCCATCAAGAGGTAAATCTTTTGAAAGAAAAGATGAAATCGATGATGTATTTATAGCAACTAAAGGATTAGCAAAAGATATGAAAATTCCTATTCTTACTCCTTCTCAGGTTAATAGAATGGGTGCTAAAGATTCAGTTATAGAAGGAGATAAAGCAGCTGGCTCTTACGACAAAATGATGGTAGCAGATATTTGTTTATCATTATCACGACAAAAAGAAGATAAGGTACTTGGTACAGGAAGAGTACACGTTATGAAAAATAGATACGGTCAAGATGGTATGACATACGATGTTAAGATGGATACTAATAATGGTCATATTGAATTTCAAGGGAAAGCTGACTTAGATAGCTATGATTCTCCTAACGAAAACGGTGTAACTTCTACTCATCATGCCTTAGCGAAGAAATTTTTTAGCGTGGAACGATTAGATAACAGTTAACGCTGATATTTATTAAAGTATCCTCAAGAGACAGGTAATGATCTTTTGAGGATTTATTGTCTCAATAATTAAATAATATATAAAGATATATGAGTTTACTAGATGAAAGAGTGGTCTACAAACCATTCGAATACCCCAAAGCATTTGATTACTGGTTAAAACAACAACAAGCACATTGGTTACATACTGAAGTACCGATGTCCCAAGATGTAACTGATTGGAAATCGAATCTTAAAGATCATGAAAAGAACGTAGTTGGTCAAATTTTAAAAGGATTTGCACAAACAGAAACAATAGTTAACGATTACTGGTCTACGTTAGTAACTAAATGGTTCAGGAAACCAGAAGTTATTATGATGGGTACAACTTTAGGATCTAGTGAGACAATTCATGCTGAAGCATATTCTTTATTAAATGAGCAATTAGGATTAGACGATTTTGCAGAATTTTTAGAAGATGAAACTACAATGGCTAAGATAGAATCGTTAATGCAAGTGAGAGATAATCACGACGGTTCTGCTAATTGGCACGAAAGAGCTAAATCATTAGCAATTTTTTCTGCGTTTACAGAAGGGGTTAACCTTTTTTCATCTTTTGCAGTACTCTTATCGTTCAAGATGAGAAATAAATTAAAAGGAGTAGGTCAAATAGTAGAATGGTCAGTAAGAGACGAATCTTTACATTCTGAAGCAGGATGTTGGTTATTTAGAACTCTTATGAAAGAACATCCAGAATTTAAAACTGATAAGTTAGTAAAAGAAATTGAAGAAGCAGCACTACTAGCTTCTAAATTAGAATTTGATTTTATTGATAAAGTATTTGAATTAGGAGATTTAGAGAATCTAAGTAAAGAAGAATTGAAAAATTTTATTAAACATAGAATTAATACAAAAATGGCTGATCTAGGATTAAAACCTATAATCCCAGCTGAAGATATAGATAAAGGTGCTTTAAAAACTATGAAATGGTTTGATGCAGTTATTGCCGGTAAACAGCAAACTGATTTTTTTGCAAATAGAGTTACAAACTATGCAAAAGGGCATATGGAGTGGGACGCAAACGCAATGTTTTAATAAAATAATTTATGAGTCTACAAGTAGAGTACTCCCACTGGGAGAAAGGTAAGGATTATCCAGAATGGATGAACGAAATATCATTAGCAACAATTTCAAAAGGATATTTGCTACAAAATGAAACTCCTAAATTAGCATATAAAAGAGTTGCTCATAGAATAGCAGCAAGATTAGATCGACCTGATTTAGCGAATAAATTCTTTCGTTATATGTGGAAAGGTTGGTTGAACTTAGCCTCCCCTGTCTTATCGAACACAGGCACAGATAGAGGATTACCTATATCTTGTTTCGGTATAGATACACCAGATTCAATAAGAGGAATAGGTCTTACTAACGCTGAGTTAATGAGACTTACCTCTCTTGGTGGTGGAGTAGGTATAGGTTTATCTAAAATTAGAGGCAGAGGTCAAAAAATAGGTAATGGAAATATGGGTCAGTCAGAAGGAGTAGTTCCTTGGGCTAAGATTTATGATTCTACCATTATAGCAACTAACCAAGGAGCAGTTAGAAGAGGAGCAGCATCAGTTAATCTACATATTAATCACCCAGATATACATGAATACCTTAATATTAGAAGACCAAAGGGGGACCCTAATAGACAGTGTCTAAACTTACATCAATGTGTCATAGTGGATGATGCCTTTATGCAAAGATTAGAGCATAGAGACGCTGAGGCAATGGAATTATGGGTTAAAATACTTAAATCAAGAGTAGAAACTGGAGAACCTTACATTATGTATGACGATAACGTTAATAATGCTAATCCACCTGCTTACAAAAAAAATAATCTCGATGTTTCTATGACTAATATATGTTCAGAGATTACTTTACATACAGATGAAGAACATTCATTTATTTGCTGCTTATCATCAGTTAACTTAACTAAATGGAATGAATGGAAAAATACTGATTTAATTGAAACTGCTATTTACTTTTTAGACGGTGTATTAGAAGAATTTTTAGGTAAGACTTCCGGAAGAGAATCTTTAGTAAGAGCTCATAGAAGTGCTAAAAAAGGTAGAGCTATAGGACTAGGGGTATTAGGGTGGCATACATTTTTACAAAATGAGAGAATACCTTTCGCATCCGTTGCTGCTACATCTCTTACTCACCAGATATTTTCACAAATTAAAAATCAAGCAGAAGCAGCGTCAAGAAAACTTGCTGATGAATATGGAGAACCGGTATGGTGCAGAGGAACTGGAATGAGAAATACTCATGTTATGGCTATCGCACCAACAGTATCTAATAGTACAATAGCAGGCGGCGTTTCTGCCGGTATTGAACCTATACCAGCTAACGTATATACTTTTAACTCAGCAAAAGGTACGTTTATACGTAAAAATGGTGCTTTAGAAACGTACTTAGAAGATAAAGGAGCAAACACAGAAGAAGTATGGGATCAAATTATGAAAGATAGAGGCTCTATAGCTAATCTTCCAGAGGATATCATGCCTGCAGAGGATAAACCTATTTTCTTAACATTTGCAGAAATTAACCAGCTACAACTTGTTGAACAAGCAGCAGCTAGACAAAAATATATAGATCAAACACAATCTTTAAACCTTGCTTTTGATCCAACTGATAGTCCGAAGTTTATTAACGAAGTACATATGACAGCATGGAGGTTAGGAATTAAGACTTTATATTATTTAAGAACAGATTCAGTAATAAACGGTGATATAGGAAGTAGAACGTCTACTGACTGTCTTAGCTGTGATGGTTAAAAAGTAAAATATGGTAATGTCGTTATTTTTAGGGGTAGCCCTAATAGGAGTAGTCTTTTTCTATACTCGTAAAATAAAAAAGTTAAAAGATACATTTGAAGTTGAAAGAGGAATTATAAAAGCCACAGCGAAGAAAAGATCTGGAGCAGTTCAATGGGGTAAAACGATAGAACACTTTGTTCCCTTTATGAGTGACTTCCCAGTACCTGTTGAGGACTGTACATTTTTAGGAATGCCAATAGATTACGTAGCTTTTACGGATACAGGAAGTAAGACCAAATGCGCAGTTCATATTATAGAAGTAAAAAGTGGTTCTTCGTTCTTAATGTCTAAGCAAAAAAATATTAAGAAAGCAATTGAAGAGGGTAGAGTAAAATGGCATGAGATAGCAGTTGACGGAAATACTGTTAAATAAAGTTGATTTTTAAAATAATTTTCATTATATTATATTATGGTAAAGGCAATAAAATTTTACGCAGATTGGTGCGGACCTTGTAAGACTTACGATAAAGTTTGGAATAAGGTAAAAAAAGAAATAACTGAAGGAGTAGATTTTGTTAATGTAAATGTAGATAAAGATACTACAGGATTAGCAGCACAATATAAAATTAGATCTATACCCTATACGGTTATATTAAAAGAGGAAGAAGAAACTAAAAAAATAGGAATTCTTACCGAATCAGAATTAAAAGAATTAATTACTAACTAAAGTTATAAATAAATGTTACGAAAACCAGATTCAATTCCAGCTAACGATACTATTATAGAAGATCCTAGTATGGAACCGTTTTTCATTAGTAAGTCTACTACAGGTGGATTTACAGTATATGAAAGAGTTATTAAAGGAGAAAACGATACTCCTTACATTAAAACTATTTGTTATCCAGCTAATTTTGCTTATGCATTAAAAACAGTTGCAGAAGAAAAGCTGAATATGAGGAAAAGTTATGATACTATAAAAGAGTATGTAGATACTTATAAAAGTATTAGTAAAGAAATGACTAATGCTGTTAGTCTTTAGCGTTTGCCTATACGCTTAATAATACCTGGCAAATTTTTTAATTATATTTAACATGGCAAAAAATGTCGTAGTGTCCTTATCAGGAGGGATGGACTCCTCTACTTTATTACTCAGATGTCTTTCTGAGTATGATAGCGTTACAGCTATATCTTTTGATTACGGTCAAAAACATAGAGTTGAACTTGAAAGAGCTCAATCATTAGTAGATTATATTAATGAAAAATGTACAGATGAAAACTGCTTTGGTGGTTGTAGAGTTAATTATCAAGTTATTAAATTAGATGGGCTAGTTAACTTACTTAATTCTAATCTTGTTGAAGGAGGAGAAGATGTACCGGAAGGTCATTATGAAGAAGATAATATGAAAGCCACGGTAGTACCTAATAGGAATAAAATATTTGCTTCTTTAGTTCAAGCAGTTGCATTATCAGCCGCTAATGCTAATGGAAATGATACTGATATAGCATTAGGTATTCATGCAGGAGATCATGCTATCTACCCAGACTGTAGACAAGAATTTAGAGATGCAGATGATGCAGCTTTTAGAATAGGTAATTGGGAGGCAGATAAAGTAGGATACTTTACTCCTTATTTAGATACTGATAAATTAGGAATCTTAAAAGATGGAGAAGTTTTGGTTGAAGAATTGGGTATTGATTTTAATGAAGTATATAAGAGAACAAACACTTCTTATAAGCCATATCCTTCTGGAAATTCTGATTATAAGTCTGCTTCTAGTGTGGAGAGGATTGAGGCTTTTATTGATCTTGGTAGAAAAGATCCCGTTCAATATGAGGACGAGACTGGACCAGTTGATTATGAAGTTGCAAAAGCACACGTAGAGAAGTTACTAGCTGAACACGCAGCATAGTAAGGTCGGGGAATTAGCTCAGCTGGCTAGAGCGCTACGCTTGCACCGTAGAGGTCATCGGTTCGACTCCGATATTCTCCACAATTTAAGTTATGAGAAAAAGAAGAAATAGAAGATTATTACCTCCAAGCAAAAAAGAAATATTTGCTAATCAAACTACTATTGTATTTTGCTTACCTGGGAATAGATTTTCAAATAATTTTTTACAGTCTTGGACTGAACTACTAATTTGGTGTGGTAGAAATAACATTAACCCGTTAACTTCTTTTGCATATGATTCTAACGTATACTATGTTAGATCGAGATGCTTAGGAGCATCAGTAGAACGAGGTGAATATCAGATTCCTTTTAACGGTACTATAAAGTACGATTATATTATGTGGATAGACTCTGATATGGTATTCAGTCCTAGACATTTGGAAAATTTAATTGAACTAAATACTCCCGTTGCTTGCGGTATTTATAAAACTGCAGATAGAGAAACTTATGCTACAGTCGAAAATTGGGATGAAGATTATTATAAAAAAAATGGTCAATTTCAATTTTTAACTGAAAGAAGAGTAACAGATATTAGAGCAAGTGTTATACCTGTAGAATATTCAGGTATGGGATGGATGTTAATAAAAAAAGGAGTAATAGAAAATATTAAGTACCCTTGGTTTGCTCCAGTTTGGATAAATGTAGGAAAAGGAATGAAAGAATTTAGCTCTGAAGATGTAGCATTTTGTCAACGAATTAGAGAAGCAGGGTATACAGTTATGGCTGATACAAGTACTGTAATTGGTCATGAAAAAAGTTGCATCTTATAAGATTTATTCTTATATTATATTATATTTATATGAACAGTGTCGTAGCACCACTATAAAAACATACGAATGATTAACAATACTACAGAAAAAGAAATACTAAACGAACTCTACGATAGAGATTTACGTTCAGTTAAAACAGACGACATTAAGATTAATGCATCTGGTAAAATAAAGGTTAATAATCACAAAATTCCTGATCCTAAATTACACCAGCAAATAAGCTTCATTAAATCAGGTATCCGTATATTAGGGTACGCTGCATTATGGTGGAGTATTGATATTGCTGCAATTTTGCTTATATTAGCAGAAGTAGTTGGTATTGGGGAAGAACTAGTTTAAAATTATTATGGGAAAATTTCAATCAACAAAAGTTTTTGACGGCTTTAGTACAGTTTTTCGTCAATGGAAAGCAGAAACAACACATTGTAGATTTCTACATGGATATGGTGTTTCGTTTAAACTGTATTTTGAAGGAGAGTTAGATGAAAGAAACTGGGTATGGGACTTTGGCGGTATGAAAAGAGCTAAGGGGAAGATAGACGGTATGACACCGAAAGCATGGTTTGATTATATGTTTGACCATACCTTTGTAGTAGCGGAAGATGATCCTTACTTAGCATCTTTTGTAAAGATGCAAGAAGCAGGAGTTGCTCAAGTAAGAGTAGTACCGGCTACTGGAGCAGAAAGGTTTGCAAAGTTTATACATGATAAAGTGAATCCTTTTATAGTTGAAGAAACAGAAGGAAGAGTTTCAATAACAAAAGTAGAATTCAGAGAACATAATAAAAATAACGCAATTTATGTCGCATAAGCAATTAAAACGAATTAAAGATTACGATAAGAGATTACCTATCGTAGAAATTTATACTGCAGTACAATCAGAAGGTAGTAGAGCAGGATATCCAACAGTTGTAGTAAGAACTACAGGATGTACACATAGATGTTATTTCGGTGAAGGTGGTTGGTGTGATTCCTGGTATACTAGTATTCATGCTGAGAAAGGTAAATTTACTTTTAATAACATTAAGGAAATGTATGAGAAAAATCCTCATATATCAGAAATGATGCTAACAGGAGGGTCTCCTACTATGCATCCAGCTTTAGTAAATGAATTAACACACTTTGCACATGAAAATAATATCTTTATTACTATCGAAACTGAAGGTAGTCACTTCTTACCCACAGATTACCCTATTAATTTGTTATCTATTAGTCCTAAGTTTTCTAATTCTGTCCCAGTTGTAGGGGTCTTAACTCCTCAAGGTAAGGAAACAGATGAGAAAATGATTAAAACTCATAATAGGTTTAGACTTAACTATGATGCAATAAAACAATCAATAGCGTATCATTCGGATTATCATATTAAACCAGTATGGGACGGAAAAGATGAAGGTGCTTTAGCAGAAATTATGGATTGCATAAATCAGTTAGGTGTAAAACGTGAAAAAGTATGGTTTATGCCGGCTGGGGATTCTAGAGAGGCATTATTTAAATCTTACCCTATACTTTTTGATTGGGTCAGAGATAATGGATATAGAATGACTTGGAGACCGCATATTATTGCATTTGAAGACCAACGAGAAGTATAATGAAAATAAAACTAATATACGGTTCAGATACCGGGAATACAGAACTAGTTACAGGGCTTTTAGCATCTTTATTATCAAAACATGATATAGAAATTATTACTGTAGATGAATTAGAGGATAGCCATTGGGATAACGATAAGTTTATATTAGGAATTCCAACCTGGTACGATGGTGAATTACAAAGTGATTGGGAAGATTATTTTGATAAGTTTAAAGAAATAGATTTTACAGATAAATCAGTAGCTATATTTGGTCTTGGTGATCAATTAGGGTATGAAGAGTGGTTTTGCGACGGTATAGGAATATTAGCTGAAGTCATATTAGAAAATGGAGGTAAAGTTATTGGGTATACTAAAAAAGATATAACCTACGATTTTGATACAACTCCAAAATCATTAGTAGACGAAGAAACTTTTTACGGTCTTTGTATAGATGAAGATAACCAAGACGAATTAACTCAAGATAGATTAGTAAGTTGGGTTGAACAATTAAAACAAGAATTTTAAAATATGAAAGAAAAAGAATTTATAGATTGGCTAAGAGGATTTGTTTCCGGAGTACACCACTATAATATTACCCCAGCTCAATGGGATTATTTGAAGGAAAAATTAAAAACTGTAGGAACAGAGAATATTGCAGATTATTCTACTGGTAACTGGGAAATGAATCATACATGGGAGTAAAAAGAGTTTATTACGATTGGGACGATATAAATAAATTACTGGATAATTTATATGACCAAGTAAAAGGAAAAGTAAGTTCAGTAACAGGTATACCAAGAGGAGGAAGTATTTTAGCTATATTATTTTCTCATAGATTTGATATTGAATACACCCGTTGGCCTAGTAATCACTACCCTGAAATGTTAATCATAGACGATATCGCAGATTCAGGAGTAACTTTAGAGGAATGGAAAAAAGAGTTTAACGTTCCTAAATTTGCAACTTTACACTATAAAACTATTTCAAAAATTAAACCTGATTTTTATGTAAAAGAAATAGATGAAGATTACGGTTGGATAGTATACCCGTGGGAAAAAGAAACTGCAAAAACTATCCAAGATTATTTGGATAATTAAAATAAATTACTTATATTATATAATATGTGTCGTAGAACCACAATAAAAACAAAAATAAATTATGCCTAAAAAGTTTATAGAAGGAACAGAATTAGTAAAAGCTGGATTTGCTAACGGTATTTCAAGTCAATTAGCAGAGAAACAAAAAGCAGAAGGACCTGAAGCCAGGTTAACTGAAGATGAGAAAAAAGTTATTATAGAAGCAGCAGCTAAAGCTTATGCAGATTTTTTAACTGCCTTAGGTTGTGACTATACAGATGATCCTAATTCTGCAGATACTCCATTTAGAGTTGCTAAAGCATATGTTAATGATCTATGGGCTGGTAGATATAGCCCTTTAGATCGTATCACAGCATTTCCATCAGACGGTTATGACGGTATAGTACAAGAGAGTAATATACCAGTTACGTCTATGTGTTCTCACCATCACCAAGCTATTAGAGGTACAGTGAGTATAGCTTATATTGCTTCTCAAGATGGTAAAGTAGTAGGACTATCTAAATTAAATAGAATAGTAGAACAATTTGGTAGAAGAGGAGCTATACAGGAACAATTAACTGTAGCTATTCATAATGCAGTAGATAAAATATGTGAAGGTAATTTAGGAGTAGCAGTACAGGTTAATGCAACTCATGCATGTGTATCGTGTAGAGGGGTTAAACATGGAGGCGCTTCAATGCAAACAGCTAAATTAACTGGAGCTTTCTTAAATGAAGACTCTGCAAAAGCAGAGTTTTATAAGAATATAGAATTAGCAGAAAAATGCAGTCATTAGAGATAGAAATAAAGCCATGGGGCAGATATGAAGTCTTACTAGACTCTGTTGAAACTAAAGTTAAACTAATTACAGTAGAGCCTCGTCAAAGATTATCATACCAGTCTCATAAGAAAAGACAAGAGCATTGGACTGTAGTTAAAGGAACTCTACTGGTAGTTTTAAATGATGAACATAAAATAATATGTGAAGGAGAGTCTATTTTTATTCCGAAAGGAGCAAAACATAGAGCATGTAATAAATTAGATGAAGTATGTCAATTTATAGAAGTACAAACTGGTACTTACTTTGGAGAAGATGATATTGAAAGATATGAAGATGATTATATGAGAGCTGATGATGTACAAGAGTTTTTAGAACACTTAGATAAACCAGGTCCTTGGTCGGAAGAAGATAGTAAGATAAACACAGTAGGAGGATTAACTAACGATAAAGAAGGTTCTTTTATGAAGTTTCAAAATAAATTAAAATAAAATGGGTAAACAATTAAAATTATTTAAAGAAGAAGAGTTGCCTGTATGGGTTAACGATTACGTTCCTTTTGTTTCTGAAGTAGAAACGTTTAACACAACTTTTGGTAAACCAAATAACTATGAACCAATTATTCCAGATAAAAAAGAGTGGCAATTCGTATACGACTTTATACTCGAAGAACTCGAAGAATATAGAGAAGCTTGCGAAAGGGGCGACATTGTGGAAGTTCTGGACGCTTTGTGCGACATTGCTTATGTTTCCCTTGGGAACGGTACTATGCTACACGGCCTTAAGGATAAG
>Ga0181369_1000194_pt1 | contig 17503 bp, 34 predicted proteins | sample LowvirmetaG_8_FD_130088 | JGI IMG/M metagenome (GOLD analysis project Ga0181369, IMG submission 130088) | Marine viral communities from the Subarctic Pacific Ocean - Lowphox_04 viral metaG | ecosystem: Environmental > Aquatic > Marine > Oceanic | place: Subarctic Pacific Ocean | collected... | reverse complement strand
GAAAATAATTTAGATGTAGCTGGAGAGTTAGGACCTTTAGAATACCTTTCAGGACTTACAGGTACACCAATGGATAAGATTATTAATATTCTTTTGTTAGTAATTATATTTGTATTTGATCCTTTAGCTATTTCATTAGTAGTAGCAGCTAATTTTGCATTTGATAAAGCTAACCGTAAAAATCTATACGGTGAAGTAGAACAGGAAGATGATACATGGGAAGAATTTATAGAAAACGAAACTTACGAAGCTAAATCTAATAAACTATATGATAAAGCAATAAAAGAAGCGAAAAATACTTTTCCGGAAGACTATAATGAAGAAGACGAAAAGAGAATGGATATTATAGGTCAAAACGGTAATGAAGGAAACCACTACGATAAAGAAGTAGTAGATCCTGAAATAGTTACTGCTGATCAAAAAGGATTTCAATTAGAAAATAATATCGAAAAAGTATTACAAAAAGGACCTAAACTTTGGAGAGTTATACTTAAAGACGGTACGATTGTAAAGGTTGATAAAAACCAAGTAAGAAAAGCATTAACTAATAGTTTAACAAAAAAATATTAAACTAGTTGTTTATTTAAATTAATTTTACTATATTATATATTATGGGACAATTTAAAGTTATACAAGCATTACGTGCACACGCTAAAGCTGAAAAAGCAAAAGCATTAACATCTTTCGAACTACTTACTACTAAGGCAGTAGGTATTGGAGATCATTCTACTGAAGACTATTTTAAAAATGCCTTTGAAGCATTAGATCAATTATCTAAAGCCGAAGAGCAAATTGAAATATTAGATAGGTATTTTCCGGATGATAATCCTTCAAAGATGCTTAACGATTAATTAACATTTTAAAATAAATAAGTTATATGAGTGATAGAGAAATCATGAATGCCAAGCAACCTCCGTCTGCTAGAGAAATATTAGAGGAAGAATACCCAACAATCTACTACGGTTATAAAGAAATTCAAGATGAACAGTTTGAACTCTTTGCAAAGAAACATTTAGATTATGGAATGCATAATGTTAGTGCTGGTACTAATTTAGATACTGATGATGAGGTAGAATTTGCTATGACTGGATTATGGTACAGACTTTCTGATAAAATCAATAGATGGAAGAATATGATTATTTCAGGTCGTAAAGCTCAAAACGAAACATTAATTGATACCTTTCAAGATGTTACTAACTACGGCATTATAGCTCAGTTAGTTTCAAGAGGTATGTGGAAAAACGACTAGATGCCAAAGAAACTCAAAGGAGTTGTTAAGAAGGTATGGGAAAGTAAAATCAAACAACAACCTTCTAAGAATGCTCATATATCTTACAGTTCATTAAGTACTTACAATAAATGTCCTAAACTATGGGAACTAATGTATTTACGCAATCAAGTACCTTTTACTCAAAATATCTATACTTGTTTTGGAACTGCCATGCATGAAACGATGCAGGAATGGCTAACAGTAATGTACCACGACACAGTTAAGTCTGCTAATAATATAGATTTAGATAAACTTCTATATGCTAATATGGCAAAAGCCTACAGACAAGGAAGAGCTCAAATGAAAGGTGATCACTTCTCCTCTTCGGATGAGTTAACACAATTCTGGTTAGACGGTAAACATATATTAGATTTTCTTAAGAAGAAAAGAGGAGGTTATTTTAGTACTAAAACTATGATGCTTGCAGGAGTGGAGACATTACTATACCAAGATATTAAACCTGGCGTTAAGTTTAAAGGATTAGTAGACTTAGTATTCTATCATCCAACAGTAGACGAATGGACTATTATGGATATAAAAACTTCAACGTCTGGATGGAGAGAACACCAGAAAAAGAATCCTAACCTTACAGCACAAGTAGTTTTATATAAAGAGTTTTTCTCTCGTCAGTTCGATATTCCAAAGGAAAAGATAAATGTAGAATTTTTTATAGTTAAAAGGAGAGTTCCTGCTGAAGCTGAATTTGCTTCTATGCAGAGAAGGGTTCAAGAGTTTAGACCTAATGCAGGTCCTAGGAAGACAAAACAGGTTTTAACTTCTATGAATAACTTTATAGAAGATGTTTTAGATGAAAATGGTAAGTATATAGATAAGGACTATAGTTGTAATTCTGCTTTTGGAAAATGTAACGAATGTAGCAAGTTTCTAAATTAGAGCCTATTTATATATAAATATATAAAGATATATAGTTATGAAAAGTACCGAAAAAAGGTTAACAACCGTTCGTATAGAAGACGAATTATTCCAAGAGTTTAAATACCAATGCGTTAGAAATAAATTTTCTTTTCAAAAGCTTGCTTCCCGTAGTATTTTTCTCTATCTTACTGATAAGAACTTTAGAAAAGATATCCACAATACTGTTGACTTAAATATAGATAAATTAAATGAGTAAAAGAGAAGGTTATATAAAGCAAGAGGATAGAAAAAAGATTCTACTCCTCTGTGACGATATTAGAATGCATTCTGGTATTGCTACAATGGCTAGAGAAATAGTAATGGGCACATTACATAAGTACAATTGGTTACAGTTAGGTGCAGCCATCAAACACCCTGAAGCAGGAAAGAGATTTGACCTATCACCTAACATTGCTAAAGAGAGTGACGTAGATGATCCATACGTACATGTTATTCCGTGGAACGGATATGGGGACGCAACTACTGTTAGGAATCTTATTAAACACGAAAAACCTTCTGCTATACTAATTTTTACTGACCCAAGGTACTGGGCCTGGCTCTTTGATATTGAAAGAGAAGTAAGAAAACAGATACCTATCATGTATTTAAACATATGGGATGACTATCCAGCTCCTTTGTATAACAGGGACTTTTATAATTCCTGTGACTTACTTATGGGTATTTCTAAACAAACAGTTAATATAAATAAATTAGTATTAGGAGACAAAGCTAAAAGTAAAATTATTAAGTACGTACCCCACGGTATTAATAGTAATAGTTTTTACAAAATCGGAGAAGATTATGATAAGTATAAAGACTTTTTAGACTTCAAGGCAAATATATTTCCTAATAAAGATATAAATTTTACTGTATTTTTTAATTCTAGAAATATAAGAAGAAAGTCTCCTAGTGACTTAATAGCTGGGTATAGAGTATTTTGTGATAGTATAGGTAAAGAATTATCTAAACAATGCGCTCTTATTTTGCATACTAATCCTATAGATAAAAACGGTACTGACCTAGTCAAAGTAAAAGATGCTCTATGTGATACAGAATATATAAACGTATACTTTTCTAAACAAAAACTTACAACAGAGCAAATGAACTGGATGTATAATTTAGCTGAGGTTACGGTTCTACCTTCTTCTAATGAGGGATGGGGCTTATCTTTAACAGAGTCAATGATGGCAGAAACTATGATCATTGCTAACGTTACAGGTGGTATGCAAGATCAAATGAGATTTGTTGATAACGATAATAAATGGATTGAATTTGATGCTGATTTTCCATCTAACCATAGAGGTACATATAAGGAATGTGGTGAATGGGCTATACCAGTCTTTCCAACAAACAGGTCAGTCGTAGGTTCTATTACTACTCCTTATATATTTGATGATAGATGTAACTTCGAAGATATTGGAAAAGCGATTGAAAAGGTTTATAAGTTAGGAGAAAAAGAAAGAGCTAGCAGAGGTAAATCAGCCCGAGAGTGGGTAACTTCAGACGAATCTAAAATGTCTGCTAAAAATATGTGCAATAACGTAATAGAGAGTATGGAGGAATGTTTTAATAACTTCCAACCTAGAGCTGATTTTGATTTTATCAAGGTTGATACTTTAAAAAGAGAATATGTTAAACATAAATTAATATACTAGTATGAATAAACTTAGAGCAGTAGTATCATGCCCTATCGATACCTATTCAGGATATGGAGCTAGATCAAGAGACTTTGTCAAGGCGTTAATAAAAGCTAAACCTGAATGGGATGTAAAAGTTATTGGTCAAAGATGGGGGAATACTAAATTTAATTACTTAGAAGATCATAATGAACTAGATTTGATTTCTAGAATTGTTCCTAAGATAGATAGGAAACCTAACGTATGGATTCAAATAACAGTACCTAATGAATTTCAAGCCTTAGGAGATTTTAACATAGGAGTAACTGCAGGTATAGAAACTACAATTTGTCACGAATCTTGGATCCAGGGAGTTAATAGAATGAACTTAATACTAACCTCAGCAGAACATGCTAAACAAGTATTTGAAAATTCTGTGTACGAACAGCAGGATAATGCAAAAAATAAAATAGGTGTATTGAAATTAAATAAACCGGTAGAGGTTTTATTTGAAGGGGTAGATACTTCTAAATACTTTAAGACTAAGGTAGACTCTTCTAATAAAGTAGTAAAGTCTCTAGATGAAATAAAGGAATCATATTGTTTCCTTTTAGTAGGGCACTGGCTTCAAGGAGAATTAGGACAAGATAGAAAAAATATAGGTTTAACTATAGAAACATTCTATAGAACTTTTCGTACTCAATTGAAAAAACCTGCTTTAGTTCTAAAAACTCAATCTGCTAATAGCAGTATAATGGATCAAACTACTATACTCAATAAGATAAGTGATATTAGAAAGAAGGTAGGAGGAAATAACTTTCCAAATGTTTATCTTCTTCACGGAGAGTTAAATGATAAAGATATTAATCAATTATACAACCACCCTAAGGTTAAAACAATGGTAAGTTTTACGAAGGGAGAAGGTTTTGGTAGACCGCTATTAGAGTTCAGCACTACAGGCAAACCAATAGTAGCTTCTTGCTGGTCAGGACATACTGATTTTTTAAGAAAAGACTTAAATCTTCTAGTTGGTGGTAAGTTAGGAGCTGTACACCCTTCTGCTTATATGAAAGATATGATCATCCAGGATAGTAAATGGTTCGATATAGATGTAAATGAAGCATCAAAAGCTTTTAAATTAGCCTTCAAGGACTACACAAGATTTATACCTTTAGCTAGAAAGCAGGGTAAGCTTACAAATAAATTATACACGATTGAAAAGATGGAAGAGAAATTAAAAGAGTACTTAGACCAGTACGTACCGAATATTCCAGTTGAACATCAGTTCGTAGCACCTGCTATTAAAGAAATTAAACTACCAAAAAGAACTAAAAAGTAAATTATGGAAATAAATAAAGATCAATTAGTAGAAGGACCTTTCGGAAGTAATGCTTGTTATGAACAAGTAATCACAGATGGAAATGATAATACAACTATTACAACATGGTTATGCTTTGGTAGTGGTTATAGTTCATCAACATTAATGACTGAAGGATCTAAAACTGTAGCTGATTTATTAGAGACAGCTCCTGAATTACATAAAGACCTCTTACACGTAGATGATGAAAAAAGAGTATGGGCACCTGCAACTATTACTATTCCAGAAAAAGGAATGGTATTTGTCGATGGTACCTCTAAAGAAGATTGGAAATGGTCTGGTGTTAAAGCAATTGAAATACAAGAAGCAGATCGAGAAAAATACCCAGAAGGACAAACTCATAAAATGGATATGAAAAACGGAAAGCAGTTTGGTAGAAAAGATTTTATGGATGCTTTAGAGTATATAGGGTTTTATAACGTATAGTATGAGAGTATTAGTAACAGGAGGAGCAGGTTTTATAGGAACAAACTTAATAAAGAGGTTGTTAAAAGAAGGTCATGAAGTAATATCTATCGATGATTACTCAACTGGTTCTAAAGAAAATGAAGTAAGTGGGTGCGAATACATTGATGGTAAAGTAGAGCATATAAAAATATATTCTAAATTAAATAAACATTTTGATTTAATATACCACTTAGCTGGCTTATCAAGAATACAGCCTTCATTTAATAATCCACAGGAAACATTTAACGTAAATACAGGAGGTACTCAAGCAGTATGTGAGTTTGCTAGATTAAATAATGCTAAGGTAGTTTACGCCGGTTCTTCTTCTAAATGGCATAACCCTTACCAATCTCCTTATTCTACCTATAAGTACTTAGGAGAAGAAATATGTAAAATGTACAAGCTAACTTATGGAATGAATATTGAAATTGCTCGATTCTATAATGTTTATGGTCCAAATGAAGTAATAGATGGAGACTGGGCAGCAGTAATAGGTATTTGGAGGAGACAAGTTAGAGATGGACAAAAAATTACAATAGTAGGAGATGGAGAACAAAGAAGAGACTTTACTCACGTAGACGATATCTGTGATGCTCTATGGAGGATTGGAATGAAAAATGAGAAGCATGAAGATGCATGGGAATTAGGAACAGGTATGAACTATTCGATAAACGAAGTCTTCAGAATGTTTCTTGAAAGATATCAACATATAGAGGCAAGGTTTATACCCGACCAAGCAGGTAATTATAGAAAAACTTTGAGAGAAAATGATGATAGTTTAGAAAGATTAGGATGGAAACCTTCTGATAAGCTTAGAGATTATATACTTAATTTAAAATAAAAATTTATATGAATATTAGTTATGCAATTCTTACTCACAACGAAGGAGAGTATATAGAAAACTTGTTAGCTTTTTTAGTAGAACACAAACAACCTGGAGATGAAATTGTTGTAGTCGACGATTACTCAGATGACGAACTCACTAAGAGTATTTTAAAAAAATATTGGGATGAAATCAGTTTAGATTATAGAGAGTTCGATAATGAAGAGCTTCAAAGAGCTCACTTAGAATCTCGTTGTACTAAAGATTACGTTTTTGTATTTGATGCTGATGAAATTATAAAGAAAGAGTTTATAAAAATGCTTCCCACAATTCTAGAAGCTAATCCAGATGTAGAAATGTTCTATGTACCGAGAGTAAATACTGTTGAAGGTCTTACTCAAGAACATATTGAAAAATGGAAATGGAAAGTTAACGAAAAAGGATGGATAAACTTCCCAGACTACCAATTAAGATTACACAAAAATTTACCTCATATAAAATGGGAAGGATTTGTTCATAGCACTATGAAAGGTTTTAATAGTTATGTTGCATTACCTCCAGAGGAACTATTTTCTATATTACATTATAAAGGAATTGCAAAACAAGAACAGCAAAACAATCAATACGATAAGATAGAAGACAACGGTAGAACAAAATACAAAGTATAATGAAAACAGCATTAGTATTAGGTGGCGGTGGCTTTATTGGAGGTCATTTAGCTAAAAGATTAAAAGAAGAAGGTTACTGGGTTAGGATAGTAGATATAAAACCTCACCATGAATTTTGGAATCACGATGATATTTGTGAAGATTATGTAAAAGGAGATCTAAGAGACCCTCAAATAGTTAAAAATGTATTTAGGTTAGAAACCGATACGGAAGGTAGAGGTATGCTATTTAATCACTCTTTTTATCCTCACCCTTATACAAAAACAATTCCTTTTAATGAAGTTTATCAATTAGCAGCTGATATGGGAGGTGCAGGATATATTTTTACAGGAGATAATGATGCTAATATTATGCATAACTCAGCATTAGTAAACCTTAACACAGTATTAGAAGCAAGTAACACAGGAGTAAAAAGAATATTCTACTCTTCTTCAGCTTGTATGTACCCTGGGCATAATCAATTAGATCCAGATAATCCAAATTGTGAAGAGAGCTCTGCTTACCCAGCAGATCCAGATTCAGAGTACGGTTGGGAAAAATTATTTAGTGAAAGACTATTTTTAGCTTTTATGAGAAATTATAACTTAGATGTTAAAGTAGCGAGATTCCATAATATATTTGGTCCACAAGGAACTTGGAAAGACGGTAAAGAGAAAGCGCCTGCTGCTATGTGCCGTAAAGCTGCAGAAGCAGATACTGAAATGGAAGTATGGGGCGATGGACTACAAACAAGATCTTTTTTATATATTGATGAATGTATAGAAGCTATTTTAAGGTTTATGAGACAGGATGAGTTCGTCGGACCAGTTAACATAGGTTCAGAAGAGATGGTAAGTATAAATGAATTAGCTAAGATTGCTATAAAATGCTCTGGTAAAGATATTAAAATAAATAATATTGACGGTGAAGAGTTTATCAGTAAGTACGGTTTTCCTTGCCCAGTAGGAGTAAGAGGAAGAAACTCTGATAATAAATTATTTAAAGAGAAGATGGGATGGGAGCCTTCTCAATCTCTCATTAAAGGAATGTCAAAGACGTTTGAATGGATTAATAAACAAGTAAATGGATAATTATATAGTTACAACAACAATTAATTACCCAACCATTGCTACAAAAAAGTTTTGTAAAATAGCAGATAAGAAAGGTTGGAAATTTATAGTCATAGGAGATACTAAAACTCCTCATGAAGCTTATTTTAAACTACAAGAAGATCATAAAAACTTTGAATACATTAATCCAGAAGAGCAAGAAAACTTATACCCTAAATTAAGTGAAGCTATTGTATGGAAGAGTATTCAAAGAAGAAATATAGGATTGTTACTTGCATATGATAGAGGAGCTAAAGTTATAGCTACTATCGATGATGATAATATTCCATACGATAATTGGGGTGATCAAGTATTAGTAGGAAAGACTATAGAAGTAGATATATTTAATCATAGATATCATAATGTATTTGATCCTTTATCACCTACCTACTATGATGACTTATGGCATAGAGGTTACCCTATTGAATTAGTTCCTAGTAAAAACGATATTGAATATAAGGGAAAGCAGAAAAGACAGGTATTAGTTCAAGCAGACTTCTGGGATGGAGATCCTGATATAGATGCTCTATGTAGATTAAGTAAGATGCCTGTATGTAAATTTGAAGACTTTGAACCATTTGCATCTAATCAAATAGCTCCTTTTAACTCTCAGAATACTTTTTTATCTAGAGAAGCAATTCCTTTTTATACAGTATTACCTCATGCAGGTAGAATGGATGATATATGGGGAGCATATATCTTACAGCATTACTTTCCTGGCTCAGTAGTGTACAACAAAGCAACTGTATACCAAGATAGAAACGAACAAGATTTAGTTACTAACTTAGAGAATGAAGTTATTGGCTATAGAAATACTTTAAAACTACTAAACGATCTTGAGAATTATAAAAACTATCTTCCGGAAAAGACATTAAAGTTCTGGGATATTTGGAGAAAACAATTTACAGAAGATACACCAATATGAAAGTAAGCGCAATTATAGTATCACGTAATGATAATTACGGAGGTAATTTAAATGAACGAGCAACCTATGCTATCAACTCAGCTATAGATAGCTTTGATGAAGTATTTTATATTGATTGGAATTCAGAGAATGGAAGTATGTTATATGAAATAGAAGATAACCTTCAATTGAAAGGTAACTTAAAACATATAGTTATACCTCCAAGTGCTGCTTCTCAATTAACTAATTTTGATTCTCATGCACAAAAATGCTGTGAGGTATTAGCACGTAATATAGGAATTAGAAGAGCAACTGGAGATTATATAGTTTCAACTAATATAGATATTATTCAACCTAAGAGAGAAGATATCGTAAAACTAATAGAAGAAAAAGGGGAAGATAGTTTTACTACGGTAAGTAGGAGAGAAGTAGAATGGGATTATATAAAAAAATTCCAAGGAGGAGATTTTAATTTTTCTAACTGGAGCGCATTTAGAGATGATGCTTATAAAACTTCTGTTCCTAGAAATAAATTAGAATCAACAACCCCAGGAGACGAATATAGTATTATAAATTGTTGCGGAGATTTTCAATTAGCTTCTAAAAAAGTTTGGAATAGTATAAAAGGTTTTGAAGAGAGTTTAATCTACCCTTTATTTACAGATAGTAACGTTCAGAAAAAAGCTAAGGTATTAGGCTACACCCTTACAGGGCAATATCATCCACCTTTATTTCATATTAATCACGGTAGTGCTGGATGGGGCGGAGGAGGCTTTGCTGATGGAATAAACAAAAAGAAAAACGATATAAGGAAAGCTATACATACTATAACTGAATCTGAAAATAAAGATACATGGGGCTTTTCAGATATCGATATAGAAATAGAAACTTTATAATTTAAACTTTCTAATTTAATTAACTATTTATTAGAGTAAAACACTTCTTATGAGTAAACTAGAAAATCTTATTAAAGAAATGATATCTGAAGCAGCAAAAATTAACTTTGCTGGTCATAAATTCCTATTAAAGGTAGATGTGAACGAAGATCCACAAAAGAAAGGTCTTAAGATTCAATTTCTTCCTACTAGCTTTGGCGGTATAACGTCAACAGAACAAAATGATATAGCCATAGAGTTAGAACAAAGACTCGAAAATGGTTTATCTGAGTATGAGCTGAGAGTAGAAAGAGATAGAAACTTGAAAGACAAGACTATAATTGGTTTCTTCGTATACATTGAATATTTTGATAAGATAGTACGTAAAGCACTATCAGGTCAAAACCCTAACGTAGGAAATGATGAACAACAATAAAAAGGATATACATAAAGTACTAAAGAATTCTCTTGATCTAGGATTTAAAATTAGAACCAAGAGTCCTTCCCCTGAACAAATTGAAAAGAGACTGTTTATCGAAACCATTAGAACAATGGTAGAGATACAAGACCGAACAGAGTTCATGATATCAGAACTTGGTATTGATACCATAGCTTATGAAGATAAGTACTATAGAGTTATTGAAAATTTATTTAAAATTCACTTCTCAGAGCAACAGTTATCCTTAATCCAAATGTACTTATATGAATTAAAACCAGATAAGAGTTGGGACGGCAAAATCGAATTAGACCTTCAAAAAGGAAAAGACCCAGAAGTCCTAGAGTTTAAAGAACCTTTAGACGTTTGGAATGTAATAAAAAAGTTTAAAAAATAGTTGCTTCCCTGCATTTAATTTCTTATATTTAAGCTTAATTATAAACGGTTATATTATATGCAAAATTTAAAAATGATTACTTGCCCTAAGTGTCAAGAACCTTTCCCAGAACTAAGATTAACTAAATTTGGTTACAACTTCTGTGTTAATTGTTCGGACGTAGATGCTGTAGTAGGGATAACTACTGTAGAAGGTTCTGGAGACCATACCTATAATGATATTATTATTATGGATAGGAAAAAAGCTTTAAGAATTGCTAAAGCAGAAGCAGAAGCGATGGGGAGAAAAGCTCCCGATACAACTGAAATACTTGAAATGGATAGAGCAGAAATGGAAGCTTCTCAGTCTATAAAAGATCAGAAACCTAAAGTCATAGAGGACGATAACTTACATAATTCTATTGTTACTCAAGATGCAGATCCTAATGATGATGATGTTCACGGTTTAATCAAAGGTATAGACTATTAATGGCACGTCCTTCTAAAATACTTACTAAAGAAGACATTTTAAGAGCTCAAAAAGTAACTCGGTCTAATATGGCTGCAGCTAGATATCTTCATGTATCTTATAATCATTATAAGAAATATGCTAAAATGTATAAAAATGAAGATGGTAAAACTTTACTTGAAGTTCATATGAATCAAGCTGGGGAAGGTATACCAAAGTTTGCTGTAGCAGGTATTGATAATGTTCCTCTTATGGACGTATTAGAAGGAAGAGTTCCAATCGAGCATTTTGACCCTAGAAAGATTAAAGCTAGATTATTGAGTGAAGGTAAGTTAGTAGAAGTCTGCAGTAAATGTAGCTTCTCAGAAAGACGGATAACTGATCAAAAAATACCAGTTATACTAAATTTTAAAGATGGTAATAAGAAAAATTGGCATCTAGATAATTTAGAGTTTCTCTGCTATAATTGTTCTTATCTATATGCAGCATCGCCAATAGACGAGAAACGTGCAGAGGCAATGGAAGATTACGTTAAAACTAAAGACGATGAGCCTGATTGGGAGTTAGACGAACATCACATAGAACACCTGAAAGAGTTAGGTTTATTTGAAGAAGAAAAACCTGGAGAGGAATTTATATCCAGACAATAAAACTATTTATTATCATGAAAGATAAAAAAGTAAATAAATTTTCTACATTCAAAAAGAAAAAATCTTTAGAAAGAAGAGTTGCTGACGATTTAGTTAGAACTCATGAACGTAATGAAAAATTACGTGATAAGAACATTAACACTTCGTTCTTAGACCTTTTTTAATTTAAAATTTATATATGAAAAAATTAGATAGTATATCATTCGTATTATTATTTGCTGCTGGACTATTCTCTCTCATGGCTTTTACGTCCATAAAAAGAGCGTACAGAACCCCAGCAGTAAGTGTAATAAATAAAGCTCCAATTCAACAAATTAAAGTAGATTTAAAAATAGATACACCAAAAATAGAAATAGCTATAAAAGACCATCAAGCTTTCTTAGACGCAATAGGACATAAAGAATCAGGTAATAGGTATGATGTGGTTAACAGGTACGGATATATGGGAAGGTACCAATTTGGTAAGTCTACTCTTAAGACTTTAAGAATAAAGGTAAGTAGAGCAGAGTTTTTAACTAATTCAGAACTTCAAGAAGAAGCTATGTTTAAGTTATTGACTTTTAATAAGAAGCGATTACAGAAATATATTGATAAGTATGAAGGAGACGTAGTAAACGGTATCTTAGTAACTGAATCAGGACTTTTAGCAGCAGCACATCTCGGAGGAGCAGGAAGCGTAAAGAAGTGGTTCAGAAATGGTAAGGTAAGAAGAGATGGTAACGGAGTAAAAATAACAAGTTATATGATAAAATTTAGTGGGTATAAGTTGGATCTTAACTGATTTTTTCTTATATTTAGATATAAATAATAAAGGTTATGACAAATTTAAACTCTCGAGTAATTACTCACTCACACGAAACATTATCAACAGTTATCTACGATCTATTATCATCCGGAAAAATCTCTCCTGAGGTTTGCGACGATTTAATTACTTCGGTACTTAATACTAAGACTAGAAATATTTACTAAATTAGTTGCCTAGGAACTTAATTTTTCTTATATTTAGATATAAATAATAAAGGTTATGATTAGAGATAAAAAACTCAATGAAGAGATCGTAATAGATCTAACAGGCCCTCAGGGTAATGCATTTTTCCTTTTAGGTTATGCATCAAAATTAGCTAAGCAATTAGACTTTGAAGATGTAGATGGATTACTTGCTGATATGAAAGCAGGTGATTACGATCATCTAGTTAAGGTATTTGATGAGCACTTCGGTGATTTTATAATTTTAGAAAAATAAAGGCTATGATATTAAGTGATATGAAAGTTGGCGATGAGTTCTATATGGATGGATTAAGCTATCCAGTAAAGCATATATGTACTCTTGTAGAGTATAGGGGTATGAATAAGTATGTTGTTGATGTAGCGGACTCTTTAGTTCTTTGTGATGGTGACGATAAAGTATATACTAAAAAATAAAAGTTATGAAATTTAAAAATTTAGGATTTATTAAACATCCGGTCGTAAAAGGAATCATTAGTCAAGTATTTACTGATGACGGTAAACGTATTTCAATTGTATGTGGAGAAGGTATGTACAGTACTTCCAGAGCTGGTAATAGAAAAGAATGTACTTCTGTAGAAGATGCTTCTTCCTTTGAGGTTCTTGTTGATGGGGACGAAGTACTAGGATGGCAATCAAGAGAAGATATAGATAAAATTTTAGCAGAGAACTTCTAAGATGGCAGAGAAAAGAGGAGGATTAGAAAAGATGAGATACGACTTCCCTACGGAGGCAGTACTCGAAGTTCAAATTAAAAGTAAATGGTATAGAGTTACTTCTAGAGAGTTTAGATCATTTGACGGCAAGAGACGGTACACTAAACCGGTAAAACAACCAAGTCAAGGTATGAGAGATCTCAATGAACTTAAATGGGAAACTATAGACTATACTGGTCCATTATATATGTTTGCTTCAAATGAGGAAGTCATACCTGTCTATAATGAGAAAATAGTAGCTACTCCATACTACGAAGAGACTAATAAAATATCAGGAAGCAGATAATATGAAAGCATATAACTTTGAACACCCAGAAGAATTCGAAAAGTTATTTAAAGGTAATAACAGAGAAATAACTGACCATATGGTTTCCGGAATCATAGAAGCATTCCAAAAAAATAAAGATTCAGCTCCTCTATTTTCTATAAGCTTTGCAGATCAAGAAATAGCTTATGACATTATTCTTCCTAAGGCAGAATGGTCTACAGCTTTAAAGAAATGTTTAGACTTATATCATAAATGGGGGTGTACTGATGACGCTATCGATACTTACCTAATAAAGAAAGAAATAGATAAATGGGTTACGGAACAAAGCTAAAATATGTCAATGATGATTTATTTGAGATAATCAGAGCTCTTAAAGTGCATAACCTTATTGTACCTAAAAGACATCCTAATAAAATTGATAAAGAGTTACTAGGTTTATGGGTTCATCACCTTGGAGGTGAAAGAGTTTTAAGAGATGGAGACTTTCTTTTAATAGTAAAAACAGTAGAAGAGCCAGAATGGATAGAGATATAGATAGAATCATAGAAATGGCTTGGGAAGATAGAACTCCTTTTGATGCAATAGAGTATCAATTTGGAATTAAAGAAAATGAAGTTAGAGAGATTATGAGAAGTAATTTAAAAAGATCTTCTTTTGAACTTTGGAGAAAAAGAGTAAAAGGTAGAAAAACCAAACACTCATCTACTACTAACGCTAGTAGATTTAAGTCGAAAAATCAGTAAAAAAACTTAGTCAATCAGTTGGATCCTATTGTTTTTTTTCTTATATTAAGGTATATTAATAATTTAAAAAAGGTTATAAAATTATGGCAGATGTAATGTTAAGTTTTGATAAAGAGCAGACTTATATGGATAAGGAAACTCTAAGAAAAGAATGCCCTTTGGCATTCGCTACTGAGGCTACTAACCCTGATGTTAGTAAAAGATATCTATTCGTTAATACTGAAACTATTATCGACGATTTAGATAAGTTAGGCTGGAAACCTGTTCAAGCAGCTCAAAGAGCTAGTAGAAGTAAATCTACTATCTTTAGTAAGCATATGATTGCTTTTCAGAATCCTGATCTAAAGATAAAAGGTAAAGACGGTGATGATTCTTTTCCTAGAATTATTATGACTAACTCTCATGATGGTATGCAAGCGTTTAAATTTAGCGTTGGTATATTTAGATTAGTTTGTTCTAATGGACTTGTAGTTGCTGATGAGCAATTTAATGAGTTTAAGATAAAGCATAAAGGGTATACTTTTGATGAGTTGAGAGGAGTAGTTAATCAAGCTGTAGCTGATCTTCCTAATAAAGTAGAGGTACTTAATCAGATGAAGCAAAGAGTTCTTACCCAAGATGAGAAGAATAAGTTAGCTTTAGATGCTATGTTGATTAGAGCTGGTATTAAGCCTGGTTCTAAAGAAGCTAAGAAGTTTAACTACGATGATGAAACTATTATAGATATTCTTGATCCTAAAAGAGATGAGGATAAAGGAGATGATCTATGGAGAGTATTTAACGTAGTTCAAGAGAAGATTACTCAAGGAGACTTTCATGCTGCTTTGACTGGAGCTAAAGTTCGTAAGGTTAGAAAGATTAAGTCTTTTGAGAAAGATCTTAAGGTTAATAAAGAGTTGTTTAAATTAGCTACTGCTTTAGTATAATGATAGAAGTTGTTAAACATATTTTTGGTTTTTGCGGAGAGCATTGGCATCCTAATATTTGGACTGCCTTTGCATCCTCTCCGTTAATTGCTTCTACTGTCTATTATGTTAAGTGTAAATGTGGAGGCTTATTTGGTCATAAAAAAGGTTGTGAAAATGAAATGTATAAAATGTCTCGAGGAGATAAATCCTCTTAGAGTTAAAGCTCTACCCGAAACTAAGACTTGTGTAAGTTGTTCTAGTACCTCTAGATGGTATGTAAGAAATATTATTTCCGGAAAGACTACTTACTGCGAGACTGAAGTTATTAAAAATCCTGAAACTGCTAGAAGTATAGCTGCTATGGATAGAAGAGTTGGTTGGGGATCTAATTTAAATAAAGTAAGAAGATGAAAAAAGTTAAAGAAAGTATTAATACATGGTATCCGATAGCATTTGCATTTATTTGTATGTGTTATTCTATTGGGTTAGGATTATTTGGATACACCGAAGAAGCTCAATACTCGGCTCATTGGGCAGGAACTATTTTACTATTTGCCATAGCAATCAGACAAAGACGAAGTAGATGAGCACAGCAATGTTTATAGTAGGGTTTTGCATATTTGTAGCCTACGTAGGATTCTTAATGTGGAATATATTTTATAATCATAATAAGAATAGAGAAGAGAACTACCCAGGATATTATTCTAGGCATACATTAAATTATAATGAAAAAAAATCTAATGCTAGAGTACTGCAAGAAAAAACTAAAAGAAATAAAATTAAGAGTACTAGAACTGTAAAAGTTAAAAAAGAGAATGTCAGATAAAAAACGTCATTTAATCGTTATAGGTCATCCTGATAAGAAATCTTTTTGTTGGAATGGTATTTATAAGACTATGATTCGTCAAATGCGAAAGCATAAGCAGAACTATAGAACGATTGATCTTTATTCTGATTCTTTTCAAAGACCTAGAACTGATTTAATTAAAAAATATCAAGACTGGGTTACTTGGTCTACTCACATTTATTTTATTTCTCCTGTATGGTGGTTTAGAATGACACCGAGAATGGAAGTTTTCTTTGATGAAGTATTTACTCCAGGCTGGGCTTATAAGTTTGTTAACGTTACTAAACTATATGCTTACCCGAAACCTTATTTGAAAGATAAGAAAGTAAGAACGTACATTACCCACGGTGCTCCATCTCTACCAGTTAGAACTTTATATTTAAATTCTGTTAAACTAAGACTAGTTTTAGGAGTATTTACTTTTGTATTTGGATGGAAGTTAAGTAGATGGTTTAAGACTAAACAGTTTTGGTCTGTACCATTCGTAAAGACAAGTAAACGTAGAAAGTACTTACGTACAGTAAAAGAAGATATAAGAAACGATTTAGGATTATGATTAAGTTATTAAAAAAATTAAAAGATATAATAGACCCGAACTATTGGGCTACCAAAATTGGTGAAAAATCTGGTTTATATGATAAAGCTGAAAAATCATCTATCCGCAAATGGGCATTAGGTCTAACAGGATGGAAATGGTGGGCTTGGCAAATCGTTGGCGGTATATTATTTGTAGTTATCGTAGAATTTTTATTAAATAAAATAGGTATGACAATGTTACCTTGGAAATAGTATGGAAGATTTTTTATTAGGATTAGGATTAACAGTTTTATTAATATTAGCAAATTATATAGTAGTTGAACTATGTAAGCTATTCCCAAACAATATATTAGGAATGGTTCCAGTAATGATAGGATTAGATAGTGTAATGACAATAGGATATGCTGCAATAGTAAAGTCTTTTACAGCTGATATAAAATTATTTATAGGAGGTGTTGGGCTATCAATAGTAATTGCTCTGACACATAAAGTATTTTATATGTTAAGAACTTTTAGAATAATGTTTAAAAACGAAATAGGTAAATAGTTATGAATTTAGCAATTG
>Ga0181369_1000193_pt1 | contig 17572 bp, 23 predicted proteins | sample LowvirmetaG_8_FD_130088 | JGI IMG/M metagenome (GOLD analysis project Ga0181369, IMG submission 130088) | Marine viral communities from the Subarctic Pacific Ocean - Lowphox_04 viral metaG | ecosystem: Environmental > Aquatic > Marine > Oceanic | place: Subarctic Pacific Ocean | collected... | reverse complement strand
GGTGGTACAACAAACTTCACATCAAAGGGTAAAGTCGTTGATCACAATAAAAAGTACGACGTTATTACCCTTGATAATGGCGTAAGAATTAATACACATTTACATTATCGGGAAGATGGTAATCTCTACCATAAAGGAGACTTTTATATAGATAGTTCTGCTGAAGATAATATACTACCAGTGTTAGGATTAGCGGCTGCAGGTGGGGCTGCTGGAGCTGTAGGTAATCATTTAATGAAAAAGGTTTTACCAGCAGATGAAGATGCTCAAGATAGATGTAAAAGAAAAGCTGATAGCGTATATGGTAAAAAGACTTCAGCATATAAATCAGGGGCAATCGTTAGATGCCGTAAAGGTAAAATTTGGAAAAAGAAATGAATCAATTTGATACAATATTAGAAAGCTTATGGGCTAACATCAACAAAAAAAGGAAATCTGGTCGTAAATCAGCTAGAAAAGGTTCGAAAGCTTATAAAGCTGCAAAAAAATCAGGTGATAAATTACATGCTAATAAAGAGCGTAAAGCCGGTAAGTAATGAAATTTGATGAGCTATATGAGTTTTATTTAAGTGAAGCTAGTGATAGTCTTCACCAATGGTTTAAACGTGGTGGTAAAGATCCAAAGACTGGTAAAAAATTTAGTGGTTGGATAAATTGTAAGACTGGTGGTCCTTGCGGAAGAAAATCAAAAAAATCTGGCGGTAGTTACCCAGCATGCAGACCAACTAAGGCTGCTTGTAAGAAGATAAAGGGTAAAATGTATAAAAAGAAGAGTTCTAAGAGAGTTAACTGGAATAAAAAGAAATAGTAATAAATAATAGTATGCCCGGTTATATAAAGAAAAACAACCCAGTAGGTATAGGAAGCTCTAGTGGTGCTGAAACTAGCTTAAATCTTATAGCTAACATAAAAAGCCCATCGGTTGCACAAAATTATCCTGATAGTAACCCAGTTGATTTAAAAAAATGGTTTCAAAAATATGCTATAATTCCTAATTTAAATAATGGTGTATATACAAATGTTAAATGGTCTGAATTTTATGAATCAGCTATTTTTGGGTGTAATATTGCAATAAAAAATGAATCATATGAACGATATGGTCGTAATGATGATGGAGGTCTTCAAGTAACACCTATTAATGGTAGTATTAATAGTGGTGGAGGGTTTACTCTTAGGGTTTTTGACGCTAAAGGAGGTTCACAGCTTGCAGTTGGCAATGGCACTACTACATTTACTGTTGCTGGTTTTAATACTTCAACATATTATGTTACATTAACGAATACCCACCCATCCGGGGCGTCCGTACCGTCGATGACTTTTGGGTTTTATTGGAAATGTGATTACAACGGCACCGGTGGTCAACTTAGATCTGACCCAGCTGATGCTAATTCGTTTAATACTTCTGGAGGTAATATGATAACTGTTTCACCACCTAACCAAGGTAGCGGAGCCGGGGGTTATAGTACTGCAGTAACATTACTGAGTAGACCGTTATCATATGGAGCTCTTCCCTAATACTATTAAATAAAAAGATGGCATTAACAAACGAAGATAATTACGAAATTGAATTTTTTACTGGGATTTTAAATGAAAATATTGGTAAAACTTTATTTATTGAATATTTAGAAAATAATAACTTACATATGCAACCATTTGAGGTTCTTCAACAGGTTTCTAATGAAAAAGTACAGGTAAATAGAGTGTACGATGATACAACTATAACTAAAGATTTATCTGTTATAAACAACATAACTATTTGGAATGATGAAAAGACTCGCCAAAAGGTTGATATAGTTTTAAATGCAGATAAATTTCTTGAAGATCCTGCATATCAAATGATATTAAGTGGTTCAGATGATTATATTGCTTTCCATGAAAAGAAGTTCTTATCAAATAATGGGGCTAATGTTCCTATGGCAAGTATTTACCTTTCTATTAAATTGGGTTATAATAACTTTGATGATGTATTAACTGCTGATATTGCCGATTTAAAAACCAAGTGGAAAGCTTTAATAGATGAACATAAGAATAAAGCAATTGAAATTTTAACTGCTGAAAAAACAGAATGTCAAAATAATGGTAATACAGACGATGTAGATGAAATTGATGTTATATTGACCCTATTAAATGACTTAGCCACGGAAATTGATGAAGAAATGGCAGAGTTAACTGATCGAGACAGTGTTTTAAAATACTGGCCTCCTTTGCTACTACCAGCCCCGAGTTACTTAGCATAATAAATGCAAACAGCACCACATGACGATTTAAACGGTATAACTGTTGACCCGACAGGTGGGCCGCAAGGACCATTTTTTACAAAAGATTTATCTTTATATAGAGATAAAATAAACTGGAAGCATATATGCGAGGTTAATAAAGATATATGGCTAGATGATGAAAAGCGTATAGATTATATAGAAATGTTTAATTCTCTTAAAACTATAATATCTAAAGATCAATTACTTCAGTATATAGATAGGATTAGTTCAGATCTTAGTTTTGAATCTAAACACGGTTACCATAGTTACTACAAAGATAAATTAATAAATTTTAAAGAGGATAAAACACCATTTATACATTTTACTTTTGATAATGTTTTTAGTAAAGATGAAATAAATGAGATAAAAGAACTTTTTGATACATTAGATTTTAAATCTGAAGAAAAAGAAGAAGTCAGACAAGTATATACCGTTAAACGTTTAGATTATAAAAACAATAAATTGATAACTAATATAGTAGATAAAATAGTTAATAGATCATCTATACAAGAATACAGTAAATGGATACATAAAACAGCTAATAAAAGTATAAAAGATGGTCTTCATTTAATTAGACTAGTAAAAGATTTTCCCGGTTATAATAACCCAGTGCATATGGATAAAAATAATTTATTAACCATGATGTTATTTTTAGATTTTGATAATGAAGGTAATATAGGTACAGAACTGTTAGATGAAAATAAAAATTTTGTTAAGGACACCCCTTATGGTTTAAATTGCGGTTATGTATTTACAGATTCTTCTAATGAAAGTACATACCATTCATTTACTAAAAAAATAAAAAAGTGTCGCTATTCAATAATGTATAATATATATGAAAATCAAGAACAATATTTAGATATATATAATACTAATGATAAGTGGGGTATTATTAATAAAGTTAGACATTTAAATGAAATTAAGAAAAATTTATTTACTACTAATGAATTATCACCAAGTAGGGTTGACTGGAATAATAATAGAGTAATAAAACATAGAAAAGGAAAATCATTTACTGATAGATTTAATAAACAACAAGGATGTATTAACTATAACAGCCTTTCTATTGAACAAGTTAATGAAATTATAGAAGATAAAAAATTAGATAATACAGGAGATTTCTTTAAAAAAATAAAAACTTTAAAACAATCTCGTAAAAAAGATACTGAAAAAGCAGAATTAACTTGGGACCCGAATAATCCAGAAAATTATTTAAATACTAAAAATATTTAAGTTGGGTCATAAATAGCCACTTGATTTAAATCCCCACTATCTTTATAGGTTATAAAACTTCCACTTTTTGTATAACCACCATTATCATTTAAAGATTTTGTAATATCCGATCCACTTGGATCAACATACTTATAAACTCTATAGTTTAGTTTATCTGCAAGACTCTTTATTGTGGTTAAGCAAACATCTGATATTTCATTATTACTATCCCCTCTCGTTACATATAAAGCACTAGTACTGGTTTCATTAATATCCCGAGCTACCATAGCATTTGTAAAACCTTTTTCATATATTGGCTTTAACTCATTATTATTTAAAACGTCAAGTATATCATTCCTTTTTCTAAATATATTACCGTGAGTAGTTAAAATAGAAGCTTTTTCATGATCACCGTCTCGGAGATATATATTGTTTTCATTGATCCAAAAACAATATATTTTTAAAACATTCTTTAATATACCGTGAGTTTTACCTTCCCAAGGTCTTGAACATATATCAGGTATCCAGAAGGTATTACCAACTACCGTATCACCGTAAACCATATTAGATTTTGATTTTTTTATATCAGCTAAATCGACACGTATCATTATACTTATATTTATAAGGAATTGATAATTCTCCGTTTTAAATTAAATATCGCTATGAGTGGTGTCAATCTTGTCTGTAGTGTTAATGAAAAATATTTGCCGTTAATAAATGTTTTTTTAAAATCTATAGAGGCTAACAGTATAGACACTTTTGATAAAATTATAATTAGATGTATTGGTTTTGATCCTGATTTTTCTGAAATTAATCTTAACATAATTAAAATAATAGATAATAAATCTCTTTCTAAAAAGAAAAATATGCTATCTAAAGAGGGAGAATATGTAAATGATACACTACTTGAAGGTTTACAAAAAAGTAAAATAGGTATTAGAGCTGGTAGATGGCTTTACAGTGAAGAGATAGCTTACTGTTCTAATAGTAAAGTGTTGACTATTAATGATGCACTGCAAAAATATAATTTACCGGTATTATATAGTGATGTCGATACTATAGTTAAAGGTAATTTAAAAGGTCTTATAAATTTAATAAAAGAAAACGATATTTGTGTAGTAGAAGATGAACCGTATACACAACAACATAAAGGTTCAAAAAGATTAGAAGGTCAAACCAAATTATATCAAGGTGGCTTCATTTCATTTAATAACAATCCAAAGGTTAAGAAATTTGTTGAAAAATGGTCAGATATGGTAATTAAGAATTATACAGATTGGGATGCTGATGAAAAGTATTTCTATGATGTGATGCAAGAAAATAAATTAAACGTTTTTAACTTGGATACGACATTTAAAGATGAAGATTTAAATATGGATTCAATAGTATGGTCAGGAGCCGGTACAACAAAATTTTGTGATGATAGATATATTAAAGAATATAACAAATATAGATAATATTGATAAAGATCTAGTTCTAATATGTACCACTAATGAGCGGTATATTAAACCAACCCGGGCTTTTTTAAATAGTTTAATTAAAAATTCCCCAAAAGTAAATGTATTAGTTAGATTGGTAAATGTAAAAGAAGATATTATCAACAGTTTAAAGGCTGTATATAATGATTATAATATATATTTTTATATAGATAATACACCTCTTTGCGATAAAAGAAACATTGTAAATAAAACGGAGACTTTTGATAAATCTGCTATTCAGCTTATGCGTAAGAGTACAGCTGATTTTAAAGGGGTTGGTTGGTTATATTCAGAAGAAGCAGCATATTGTTCAAATATAAAGTATAATACTATAAATCAGCTGTTAGAATATGGTATAAAGTGTGTTGTATATATGGACGTAGATACAATTGTACGTAAGGATATATATGATATACAAGATACTATTAATACCTATGATTTGGCCATGTATATTTGCCCTGATGAACATCTAAAGACAAATACCCAATATGGAGAAAAATATATAGGCTGGCATGCAGGTATAATTATAAGTAATAATACCACGTTAAGTGTAGATTTTTTAAAAGAGGTTGAAAAACGAGTTAGTAATAATATGTATGATATAGAAGCTGATGAAGATGAGTTTGATCATGTTTTTTATCAAAAAAAATATAATAATAAAATTAAAATAAATTCTTTAACCAAATACTATAAAGATAATGGACCTGAATTTAATGTAAAAAATGCTGTATGGAGTGGTCAAAACGTAGCAAAAGTTGATAACGAAAAATATATAAATGAATATTCTAAATACATCTAGATTAAAAAACACTCTATGGGGTGAAGTTAAATATAAAGATTTCGGTCAACATTTTGACGTCGGAAATGTACATCATCGTGATACTGCGTTATATATAAACATTTCAGATAAGTGTCCGTTAGATTGTCATTTTTGTAGAAACTCAATAGATGATGATTACTTAAAAGGCAACTCTAAAATAATGACCACCGATGTATTTAAAAAGGTAATCGATAAAAGTACCGACTACGGTATATGGTATTATTCTTTAATGTGCTTATTTGGTGAACCATTTTTAGATAAAGATATTCTCACCAAGTTAAATTACATGGAAGACCACCCGGTGGTTAAATCATTCAATATACCATCAAATATTATACCTTTAAAGAAGAGTACTTTTGATGAAATGTCTAAATTAAAAAAATGTTTATTAAAGGTAAGTGTTTATGGTCATGATGAAGAAAGTTATAGTAACTTTACTAAAAAGAAAAATATGTTTGAAAAAATGTATAATAATCTTTCATACATATACGAAAAAATGAAAAATGATAACTGTAATATGAAAGTTACTGTTATGATGAAAAATCAAAAGTTTAATAATGATTACCCGAAAGGTAAAATGTCTATACTATTGAACAAGTTAAATTTACTACCTAATGTTAGAATCGATAGTTATGAAGTCTATACATCAAATAGAACTATAGTAGATGAACAGTTAATGGCAGAGGTTGAAGTCAAAAAAGGTATATGTACTAGGTCAATTGTTAGTATTGTATTCCCTAACGGTGATGTAGGCTTCTGTTCCTTCTGTGATATATATAGAAAGCATGTAATGGGTAATATTTTAACTCAAAGTTTTAAAGAGATATATGAAAATCCTAACGGACCATATAGTATTTTACATAACAATATGAAAATTAATCTTTATAATTCGGTATGTAGTAAGTGTGATTTTTTCTCACCTATTACCTCAGAAATTGAAAAAAAATTAAAATATCTTAGGTAAATCAATCGTATGAATGATATTATATTATGTTGTACATGCAACGGTAAGAAAAAATATATAAAGTATTTAAAATGCTTACTACAATCTATAAAAGTTAATACCCCAGATTTAAAGGTCCATGTTAGATTGGTAAACTGCGATAAAAAAACTCATACAGAAATTAAAAAATATAAAAATATTATTTTACAGAAAGACGTTTTCAACAAAAAAAATAAAATTCACGTCAGTTCATTAGGCCCGCATTTAAATAAAAGTGTTTTATATTTACTTTCTAAGTATAGAAATGAAGTGTGGGGGTTGTATGATACAGAAGCTTTCTATACATGTATGGTTAAATATAATACTATTTCTAATCTATTAAATGATTATAAAACTGTTATATATGTTGATGTAGATACAGTTGTAAGAAAAAATATATTAGAACATATAAACGAAATACAAAGTGGTGATATTGGATTAGTTTTCGATAAAAAAGAAATAAATTTTCCGCACCCGGGTTTAATTATTGCTAATAAAAGTAAAAAAATAATTAACTTAATGAAATATATGGATGATCATTTTAGTAAATGTATCGAAACCGATAATGTAAAAGTTGAATTAGGTGATGGTGACTTACTGTTTAAAGCAATAAAAGAAAATAATATTAATTATTCACGTTTACCATTGAAATGGAAAGATGAAGGTTATAATTTTAACAATAATTCCTTAATGTGGTCAGGTCGGTCAGAGAGAAAAACAAAAAATGAAATATATATTAATGAGTATAAAAAATATAGTATATGAAAATTGAAGACGAATTAAAATTTATAAAAATAAAACATAAATATCTGAAACAAAATATAATTGTTGATAGGAAACCTGCGTTTGAATTTGATGTTTCAATTAATGGTTCTGAATCTTTAGGTAAGATGATAAACATACAAGCTAGTAGTTCATGTCAACTTAAATGTAAAGGGTGCCGAGGTAGCTTTGATGGTAAATTTTTAAAAGAGGCTGGTAAAAATTCATTTATTGAAGATAGTGTTTTTAAAATTATTGTACAAAAATGCATACAGTCGGGTATACAGTATGTAGAACTAACCCCAGCTATTGGTGACCCATTTTTAGATAAAAATATAGAAAATAAAATAAATTACTTAACTAGTTTACCGGAAATTAAATTAATAATATTAACTACAAATTTATTAAAGTTTGATAGTGAACTATTTAAAAGATTATTAAAAAATAATAAAGTATTTTTAAATGTTAGTGTATATGGAATTGATGAAAAGACCTATAAGGAGGAAACCGGTAGAAACCTATTTAATAAGTTTTTTAAGAACTTTAAAACTTTATATACTTTAATAAAAGAAGAAGTAAAAATAAAATCTTTCGTACAATTAACTAATAGAACCTCATTTATGTTAGATGAAAATTTTCCTAAGTGCGATGTACTTTATTTAATTGATTTATATACTCGGATAAAAAATGTTAGATTAGACAGTTCTGAAATTTTTAATATAAACCGAGCCGGTAGTGTCGATAGAGATGATCTCAATTTTGCAAAAGGTAATAAAGATATTAAACGTAGTGGTCTTTGTCCTCATGGCCCTGGTCTAGGTGGAGGTATTTTACCTAACGGGGATGTATTATTTTGTCCCTTTAACGACATTTATAGAACTGGTGTTGTTGGTAATATATTTAAAGAATCTTTAACCGATATATATAAAGGTGATAAATTTCAAGAGATAGTTGAAAACCACACTAATAACATTTATAATGGTATATGTGCAAAGTGTAATGAAACCTGGTAAAAATATTGTTAATAGTCATAACGAGTGGGATACATTAGAAGAAGTAATCGTTGGTAAAGGCTTACCAGAAAAACTACCTGCTTTAGATTTTACATTTAGACTTCATTTTCATGATAACATATACAATGTAACATCAACATGCGGTTCAAAATTAGTCAATGATAAAAATACCCAGGAATTGCATATCAATAAAAGACATATACATGAACATAATGAAGATATTGAAAATTATGTAGACTTATTAAAAAGTCATGGTATAACAGTCAGAAGACCAAAAACTCCAGATAAAATTAATACTATTAAAACCCCTGATTGGAAAAGTTCTAATCACCCTGCATTAAATGTAAGAGATTTAACTATGATAGTTGGTAATAAAATTATTGAAACGCCACCAAGTTTAAGATTTCGTTATTTCGAAAATGATTTTATGAAACATTTATTTTTAGAATATTTTAAATCTGGGGCTGAATGGATAACAGCACCAAGACCGCTAATGGTAGATGAGTCATTTGATTTAAGTTATTATGAAAAAGATAACGGGGCTATAGCTGAATATAGATCGTTAATAAAAGAGAGTAAAATGAGTTGTGGTCATGAAATAATGTTTGACGCTGCTAATTGTATGAGATTAGGAGAACATATTCTTTTTAATTCTAGTACCAAAAATTCAGAACTTGGACTTCAATGGTTACAACGTACACTTGGAGATAGATATAAAATATTAAAAACTAACGTTACCGATACTCACATTGATTCAACGTTTTTACCTCTTCGTCCTGGTTTAGCATTAATGCTTAAGCCTGAAAAAAAACATCTATTACCTAAATGTATACAAAAATGGGACTTAATTGATATACCTTTAAGAGACAGGTCTAGAGAAGATTTTGATAACCAAGGTATAAAGTTAGCTAGTCCAAGGATTGAATTAAATGTATTATCTATTGATAAATCTACTATTATTTGTCACCCTGAATACAGAGATATATTACATGAAAAACTTAAAAAATATAAATTTAATGTAGTACCTTGTAGAATGAGGCATTGTGAATTATTTTCAGGGGCTCATCACTGTTTAACCTTAGATGTTAGACGTAACGGTAAGCTTGAAAATTATTTTTGATATGAAAATATTAAGAGAAATTGATAAAATAAAAAATGTTGTAATTATAGGTGGTTCAGGGTGTATTGGTACTGCAACTAGTAATTATTTTACAACATTAGGTATATCTGTTACTGTTATAGATATAGTTCCACCTGAAGACTCTAATTTAAATTATATTCATTGTGATATAAGAAATTTTAAAGATTTAAATAAAGCTTTAAATGGTGCAGAATATGTTTATATATTAGCAGCTATATCTGATGCTAATGAAAATAGTAGTTCTCCACTTAAATCAATGGATATCAATATTGGTGGTATTAACAACGTTTTAATAGCTTCACGCAATAATAAAGTTAAAAGGGTTATATTTTCAAGTACAGTTTGGGTTTATAGTGAAAGTGAAGAAACAAATGTTAATGAAGATAGTATTATATCTTCCAATAATGTTGAACATAATTATACTGCCAGCAAAATAGCTGGTGAGATGTTAATTAGATCATATTGTAATTTATATAATTTAAATTATACTATAATGAGATATGGTATTGCTTATGGTCCAAAGACTAATAGTAATACTGCTATTTCAAATTTTATTAATAAAGCTTTAAATGGTGAATCAATTTATATAAACGGTGATGGTAAAGCATATAGAAATTTTATGTATATAACTGACCATGCAAGAGCCAATTTATCTGTTTTACATAAAAATGCTATTAATCAAACGATTAATTTTGATGGTCCGGAATCTATTACAATTAAAACAGTTGCAGATTTAGTTAAAAAACATATTAATAAAAAAATTAAAATTAAATGTATTGACGGTAAACCTGGTGATTATAAAGGTAGAAATGTATCTAATGACAAAAGTTTTAATCTGTTAGATTGGAAGCCTAAAGTTTTCTTCGAAGAAGGTCTTAAAAAACAAATTAAAATATTATGTCAGGAATAATTGTAACTTTTAGTTTTAATAATGATTATGTTTCTTATGGTAAATTGTTATGTGAATCTATTTTAGAATCAGGTTCGGATGTAGATGTTTTTGCGAGATGCGTTAATGTAGATGATAATAATATTAATTATTTTAGAAATACCTACCCTAGTTTTACATTTTACGAGGATAATATAAATCTTAATAAAGATAAAAAATTTTTAAAAAATGAAATACCTAAAAACGAAAATCTATCTCCAATATACAATAAAGAATTAAGAAAATTTGTAACTAAAACAAAAAATGTTAATGTTTCAAAATATAGCGAAGAATCTGTATATACATGTCATAGTCGATTTTTAAATATAGTTAAACTTCTAGATGAAAAACCTAAAGATGTAATAATATTGTGCATAGATGTTGATACAATATTTAAAAAGAAAGTTAATGCAGATCTAAAACTAGATATGGTGGGGTATGATTTAATGATATATAAAGATGTTAATGGTGAATTTAATGAAGAAGGTTGTTTTATATTAAAAAGTAATGATAAAATTAATTCTTTTTTTAAAAAAATAAATGGTATAGTTCAAAAAAATTTTTTAAATTGGGATATTGATGGATTTGCTTTAAAGAAGTTACTTACTGATAATAAAACTATTAAAATAAAACAATTAGATATAAAAAAATATAAAGATAAAAAATTAACAAATGAATCTTTATTATGGTCTGGTGATTCACATGTTAAAAATAATTTAAAATTTAGGTAACTTTATAATGGTAATTTGTTGTACAACTAACGAAAAATATGTTAAGTTTACATTGGCTCTAATAAATTCAATTAGAAAAAATTGTAAAATAAAATATAAAGTAGAATGTTTATGTGTAAATGTAAGCAAAGAAAGTGTCGAAAAAATTAAAAATTTAGGCAATGTTAATTGTATTATTGATAACACTTTATTATCTAAAAAAAGAACTTTAACCACACCAGATAATTCTACTTTAACTTCTATTTTTAAACGTGATAAAGATTACGGTTGTCTTGTAAGTGAAGAAGCATGTTATTGTAGTAATAAAAGATTTGATTTAGTTTATAATACTCTTCTTAAGAATAATTATGTTTTGTTTTTAGATGTAGATGCAATTATACGAAAAGATCTTAATGAGTTATTTTTAAGATATAAAAATTTTGATATAACTATTAAGAAAAATATTAATTCTACAATATATGGTACTCGAGAAGTACTTAAAATATCAGAACCTAATAATATAATATATCAACAAGGGGTATTCTTTGTTAAAAGTAATACTGAAACGATAAATTTTTATAATAGTTTAAAACGTATTGTAGAAGAGGATATTTTTAATTGGAATATAGATCAAATAGCATTTTATAATGAAATTAAAAAGCATAATCTAAATTTAAAACAATTAGATACTACTTTTAAAGATGTTTATAATAAACCGGGAGACTTTAAAGATGCAAGTCATATATGGTCAGGTGCATGGAAAGAAAAATACTCTAATAAAAAATATTTAACTGAATTTTCTAAATACGCTATTGAATAGCTAAGGTTATATACTATAATATAGTATTCATGAAATACTTAATTATAGCTCCGCATGCAGATGATGAATTATTAGGTTGCGGTGGTACAGTAAATAAATTATTACGTTCAGGTGAAGAAGTATACTTATTAGTTTGCTCCACCCGGCATAATGATTTAGCAAAATATAAAGATGTATTTTCGTTATTTACTGATTATTACGAATTACCATTTGAAGATGAAAAGTTACATAGATATAATCTACTTAAAGCTATAGAACCAATCTATAACAATATAAAACCTGATACAATATTTATACCTAATAAAGATGACTTTAATTTAGACCATCAAGAAGTTTATGAAGCTTGTCAAGTAGTTTTAAGAAGATTTCAAACTCATCAACCTAGAGAAATTTTAATGTATGAAGTACCATCATCAACAACTCAATCTTTTAAAAATAACTTTAAATGCAATTATTATATAGAGTTAAATGATGTGGATATTAAGTTTAAAGTTAATAACTTTATGAAATATATAAATGAAATAAGAGATTACCCTAATCCGCGAAATGAGGAAGGTATCTTAACTTATGCAAAATTTAGAGGTATGGAATGTAATGCAAAATTTGCAGAAGGGTTTAATTTAATATATAAAAAAATATGAAAACAGTTTGGGAAAATGTAGATAAGTTTGAAGAGATTACTGCTGATTATGCAGGTAGTAAATATGCAGTAGCGGTTGATAGTTGCACTAATGCTCTTTTTTTATCTTTTAAGTATTGTAAAGATGTATTAGAATTAGATGATTGGTTTGTACATGTACCTAAACAGACATATATATCTGTACCTATGCAAGCAATTAATGCTGGTTATAAAGTTAAGTTTGTAGATAAATCATGGGCTGGCTCTTATAAGTTAGGTAGTTTACCTATTATAGATTCAGCACAAAAATTTTGCTCACAAATGTATGAAAATAATACATTTTATTGTCTATCGTTTAATTTTAAAAAAATATTATCCACCGGTAAAGGTGGTATGATTTTAACTGATAATAAAGATGCGTATGAATGGTTTAGAAGAGTTAGATATGATGGGAGACCTTCTATTTATTATAACGATATGATGCATATGCCTGTTACTGAGATTGGTTATCATATGTATATGACACCAGAACAAGCGGTAATGGGTATACAAAATTTTTATACTCTAAATCCAAATAGAGATAGTAATAGTTCTTGTAGCGATGATTATAAAATTGATTTATCCAAACTAGATTGCTTTAATGAAGATAATTGTATTAGGTAACGGTAACGCTGGTAGTTATATATACAGCTATTTATCAAAATATTTTAAGTGTAAGTTATTTACCAGGAAAGATTTTGATGCTATTAATACTGACTTTAGTTTTATTAAAAATGTTTTAGATTCTGATGATGTTATCATTAATTGTGTAGGTATTTTAAAACCAAAAATATCAAGTGTTGGTATCGAAAATACATTTTTAATAAATTCTGTATTTCCTAATAAGTTATACGAAATATGTAAACATAATAATGCACATTTTATACATATTTGTTCAGATTGTGTTTTTAAAGGCGATAAAGGTAATTATACAGAAGATAGTTTAACAGATGCAACAGATATATATGCAGTATCTAAAAGTTTAGTTAAGAATGGTATTATAATTAGAACATCATTTATAGGTGAAAATAGTGGTTTACTAAAATGGGTAATGTCTAATAAAAATAATGTTATTGATGGTTATGATAACTGTCTTTGGAATGGTATAACTGCTTTAGAATTAGGCAAGTTTATAAAAAAGTTAATTAATTTTAGGATGTTTAATGAAAAAATCATACATATTTTTAGTAATAAAATTTATAGTAAATATGAATTATGTAAGTTAATTAATAAAGTATATAATTTAAACATAAAAATAAATAAGTTATCAGCTAAAACTATTGAAGGTACAAAAATTGATAATGTACTTAATAGGTCTTTAAACTCAAATAAACATTATTTTAATCTGATAAATAATAGTCTTGAAAAGCAATTGATGGAAATAAAATTATGGAAAATATAAATATTTGTTATGTCATTACCGGTGAGGACAATTATATTGATTTAACTCTTAAATCGATGACATATATTAAAAAAACATTTAAAAATCCAAAATATAATTTAAAGTTTTTTGTTATCAGTGAAGAAAAAATTAAACTCCCTTCTTTTATAAAAAATATTATTTCACCGTATAAAGGTATACCAATATTATGGCAAAGAATGTATATTCCTGAATTACTTAACGTTAAAAAATGTATATTTTTAGATAGTGATACGATAACTTTATCATGTATATCTAAATTATGGGAAACTAATTTAAATGGTAATATAGTCGGGGCAGTAGAAAGTCATTTTCTTAAACTAACTGATAAAATACCTTTTTATAAATTTTATAAATTAGATTATAAACCTTATAATGAAGTAAAAAAATTTTTCAATTGCGGTGTGCAAGTTATTGATTGTAAAAAATGGTTAATAAATAATATATCAGAAAAAATGTTAACATTATATTTAGAACTATTAAATGTTAATCATTACAGTTATAAAATGGATGAGCCTGTTTTTTGCACGGTTTTACAAGATAGAATACAAAAATTAGATAAAAAATGGAATTTCTTACCGGTAGACAATAGTATAAGACCCGCAATAATACACTATTATGGTAGATATAATAACAATAAACCGGATCCTAAATTCTGGGGATACGAAGATATTAATTTTAATAAAAAATAGTTGTTTAAAATGGATAAAAATATAAATAGATTATTATGGTAGATAAAAAAAATAATACACAAGAGCTAGTTATTCAATTTAACGTTTTTACTGATGAGATGGATAAATTTAAACAAAAGGGTGTTGCTGCAGCTGGTACCCGTGCTAGAAAAGCTCTTCTAGAAATTGCTAAGTTGACAAAAGTTATTAGAAAAGAAATACAAGACGTAAAGAATGAAGGTAAAGCATAAATAATAATGTGATTACATTTAAAAAATTCTTTGAGTCAAATAAACCACTAGGTTTAATAGAAACTATAACGTTTGAAGAATTAGGTCCCATTGAAGCTAAAATTGATAGCGGCAATGGGGCTTATAATGTCTTACATGGTGTAAATATACAACATAAAGATGATCAGGTTACATTTGACACAGTTAATGATAAACAAATAACTAAACCAGTTGTTGAGTTTATTGATATAAATGTTGGTTCCGGACCAGACGGTGAACCTACTATTGATAATAGACCTGTTGTTGAGTTTGATATTCAAATGGGTGATAAAAAATACCCTAAAACTAAATTCTCTATTGGCTCCAGAGAAGGTAACGATTACAAAATATTAGTTGGTAAAGAATTTATCGAACAACTCGGCGGTTTAATCGATGTCGGGGCTGAAGGTAATTTAGATTAAATTTACAATAAATGTCCAGTCGAATACCTATAGACGTTTATCGGCTATTTAAGAAACTTGATAAAAATATTAAGTTTAAAGATATAGAGATTATTTGTAACGGTAAATATATATCAGAAGATAATAGTTTACTTTTTAAAGCAGGTAATTATGTTATAAAACCTGAATCAAAATTATTTGTAAATAAACATTACCCTCAAATTAAAAAACTATATTCAATAGATAATAATTATATTCTTAATTATAAAAATAATATTAATTTAAATCCAAATTTGTTTTATTATAATTACATAAATGGTCGTTTATTATGTTCCTATCCGGATAAAAAAAATAAAGATGTTATTGAAAATATTATTAAATTTATCAAATTTTATATTAATATTGATACAGATAAATTTAAGGGAATATATAATATAACCTCATCGGTAAATATAGTTAAAATTAATAACAAAAAAGCTTGCAATAATCCTTTATATAATGATTTAAAAAAAATATATGATATTAGTATTAAAAATCAGAAAAAAACTAAAAAAAAGTTATTGTTAGTTAAAGATTTAAACGCGCATAATATTATAGTCGACAACAATAATAATATTAAATTAATTGATATGAGTGATGGTATTATTATTGACTATTACCATTTATATATCCATAAATACTTTTCATTTTTATGGATATTTGGGGAAAAAATTGTTGATAGAGCACTAAAAGAATGTAATATTGATGATAATTTATTTGTTAAAGAGTTATCATTAATATATTTTCTATATCAAAAAGTACCTACAGATGGTATAGAATTTTTAAATAAAACCATACACCGAAATTGGATTCAACGTTTATTATTAAAATATAAGTACCGGAAAATAGTTAAAAAGATGGTAAAATCTCTTAGTCAACGCTACTTATCTTAAACCTGTAGTTTCAAATACATCTCTTGCAACGCCAGCAGAGAAACCACCTTCAACACCTTTAACAATAACTGATATAGCATTATGACTATGAAGACTCTCATTATGAGATGCTACAATCTTAAAGTCTTTAATACGAGACTCACTACTAAGCTTTTCATACATTAAACGTACTGCATCTTCTACAAACTTTAAATTTGAACCGTTTAGTTCAGCAAACGCCTGCTCATCTTCTCTTTTAACCATTACTTGAGTCTCAGTTTGTAGAGCAGCTAAACATAACTCTTGTATATCTTCTACCCAAAGCATATCATCAAACTTAACACTAACTCTTGCAACACTTCGTTGACTATGAGGTACTGTAGCACGATTACGATACTTTTCAGCATGCTCACTTAATTCAAAACTACAAGGGCATGCAGATGAATATACAAAATCAAAGTGAATATACTTCTTAAACTCACCATCTTTAGTAAGATCACCTTCAAATACTACATCATAATATTGATAACCTTCTAAACCACTACGTAAACTAGTTTGCTTAATAGGATATGAAATCTTAAGCATAATTCTCGAATCGAAGCATTTAAGATTTTCTCTATATGACTCTAATACATCTTTAATATTATTAATACTAAATAGATCATCCTTATGATCGTAAAAACTTCTCATAATACGGGACATATTAATACCCTTCTTATGAGCTTCTAAACTAACACTACCAGTTACACTAGTTTCAAGATTAATAGTCTTACCATCTCTCTTCTTATAAGTAAGAGGTAACTTAAAGTTATGTATACCTACTTGTTGAATAGGTACCGCAGCACCTTGAATTAAACTTGATGGACCATTCTGTAGATCAGGTAACGATGAAATATATTTTCTATCAGCTTTAACTTTATTGTCATAAACTCTAATAGGAGGAAAGTAACTCTTACTATATTCTTCACCCATTAGTTCTTTTGCAATAACATCCTTTTCACCGGTAAGTTCACTTTCACTTACATCATCACCTAACCATTCATAACTTTTCTTTTTATCGGACATATATCTATTATACCATATAGATTAAATATTTCAATGACCGATAAAGAATTATT
>Ga0181369_1000191_pt1 | contig 17855 bp, 31 predicted proteins | sample LowvirmetaG_8_FD_130088 | JGI IMG/M metagenome (GOLD analysis project Ga0181369, IMG submission 130088) | Marine viral communities from the Subarctic Pacific Ocean - Lowphox_04 viral metaG | ecosystem: Environmental > Aquatic > Marine > Oceanic | place: Subarctic Pacific Ocean | collected... | reverse complement strand
TGATTTAGGTTTCAATCTAAAAATCAAAAAACGAATTAGATACATGGGTATAGATACTTGGGAAAGTAGAACTCGTGATTTAGATGAAAAGAAAAAAGGTTTGGCAGCAAAAGCTCGTAATAAAGAATTATTAGAGGGTGGAGTTTTCAAACTTATATCACATGGAACTGGTAAGTTTGGTAGAGTACTTGGAGAAATCTTTGTATCACCAGATATAGTTGGAGACCACATTAATGAATGTATATCCAATCCAGAAAGTGCGATTGATTTGTCTGTTGATGGTTGGGTATCAGTTAATGATATCTTAATTGAAGAAGGACATGCATACGACTATCATGGTGGTAAGAAAAAGGATTTTAAAAATGAAATCAAAGAAGAAAAACAAAAAGAAGAAAACGACACAAAGTCTATTTAAAAAAAGAACTGGTATAAATTATCAGAATTGGATACAGGCTTGGGGAGTTACTCTTCAACAGAAAAAAGAAGTCTTTGAAGTTATAGTACCATATGCTACAAAGACTTCTTCAGTAAGTTATAACAAAATAAAATGGAGTAAGTAAATGAAAAGTGTAAAATACTTTAGTGCAGTTTGGTGTGGGCCATGTAAGGCTTATAAACCAATCATGGAAGAACTAAAATCAGAAGGACACAATATTCAATTTGTAGATATTGATTCAGAAGGTGAGTTAGCACAACAATATAATGTTCGTAGTGTACCTACAACCGTAGTAGAAGAAAATGGAACTGAGATAAATAGATACATAGGTGTACAAACACGAGATACTATTTTGGAATCAATATCATGAAAGTAATAGTTGAGTTTGATTACCCAACAATAGAAGGAATGATATATAAAGACACTAAAATAAAAGTAGAGGAATCAGAATTTAATTCTAAAAAACATAATGAGAAAGTTAAGGGATTAGATAACATGGGTAAGATAGTATGGATTCCAAAAAAAATATTAAAAAAAGTGTAATTTTATAGAACTTCTATATATTTATATATGTAGTAAAGAATTAATGCTCGTATGAGATTAATATACTATAACGATGTATCGCTCTAATGAGGATACGAGTTGAACGATAAGTTAACTAAACAACAAGGAGAAATAAAATGACTAAGTTCGTTGTAAACCACAAAGTTCCTGTAATAGATAGGGACGAATTTCTAACACCCTTTGACAGGATGTTTGACCAAATAATCAATACACAATTCCCACAAATAGAAAAACAAGTAGGTGTAAAACCATATCAAGGTACTGCATATCCAAAAGTAAATGTATATGAGTATGATGATAAAGTTGGTGTTATCGCCGAGATACCAGGTCTTGATAAAAAAGATTTATCAATAGATGTGGAAGATGGTGTTTTAACTATTGCTGGAGATAAACATGGATTGTTTGATGATGATGGAGCTAAAGTAATTCGTAGAGAATTAAAACATTCATCGTTCAAGCGTTCTTTTGAGTTGGGTGAATTATTAAATGGAGACAAAGTAAAGGCATCATTTAAAGATGGACTTCTCTCTATTGAAATACCAAAAATAGAACCAGAGAAACCAAAGAGAACTTCTGTTAAAATTTCCTAAATTAGTCTCTGTAGGAAATGACAGATATTCCGTTCTTGGAACGGCCAAGGTTGATTCTGGTTATTCTCCCGAACATTTGAAATCCTTATATGGATTGGCCGACGCCGTTCTAAGAAATGGTGATGTGTATTATATATGCTCTAAACTAATAGAAGTAGAGTTTGAAGAATTAGAAAATCAAGAAACATAATAGAGTCGTGATTTCTTGTTATCCCACTTAGGTGGGTTGTTGTTTTCGGAATGTGGTGAGAAGTCTGGATGAGTGACCAGACGAAAGTCCGATTGAGTAGTAATGGATGATAGAGTAGTTGTAGATACTTTTGAGTTCATATGAATCACCCACGAAACAGAGTGGAGTCAATATAAAGTCATGAGGAGATTACCCTAACACAAAGTAAAAAACGGATACTACAAGTTAGGCTGGGTTGTAGACCAGAGATTAGTAGTATTCATTAGTATAGATTTGATATAGCGAATTTATATAAGGAATCAATAAAACATTGGTATTTTCTCACGCCGAAACATACTTATTACATATGAAAGAATTACAAAAGTTACATTCAAGGAAAGTCCGACTAAAACTCAGATACTTACAAACTGAGTTAGAAGAAACTAAATTAATCTACAAAAACTCTTTAGAAAAATTCAACAAAGATTTTAGTGAAGACTTCATAGGTACTACTCAAGAAGAGATTGAGGTAAATAGAAAAGTACAATCAGACCCTTATGAGAAATTAGAAACAGATGTAGATGATGATACAATAAAGGAAGTGTATCGTAAAGTGGCTGGTAAAACACATCCTGATAAAAAGGGTGGTGATGAAAAATTATTTAAGATTGCCAATAAGGCAAATAGGAATAAAGATTTCGGTCATCTATTAGAGATGGCAGATGAACTTGGAGTTGATATAAACATTGATGAGAAGTTAGTATACGAAATGAAAAAACAATGTGGTGCAATCATAAAGAACATTGAGATGATGAAAACCACAATGGCATGGACTTGGGTACATTTACCCAATAACCAAAAAAAGACATTTAGAGAATATGTTTTACAACAATTACAAGTTGAATAGATATTTATATAATAATAGAGGTTAATAATGAGAAGAAAAAATGATGTGTTAGATAAGATTTCAGATTTAGATTCTGAGATTGGAAGACTCAAAGATAGAATACCAGTTGATACTAATCCACAATTTGATATATGGTTAAGGATAGTAGACAATTGTATAAAGAAACTTGAGTATCTACAAAATATCGTTGAATTAGAAGACGATGTGTAAATAGGAGAAAATAATGGAACGCTCTAAAAATTTCCATATTTATTTGGGAATCGCAGCGTTACTTATTGCAGGGAGTGCTGGATTCTTTTCAGTATTCGGATTATCTAAATTGTTTGCGGGAGCAGCATTAAGTGTAATCATCATGGCAGGTTCGTTAGAATTTGGTAAGTTGGTTACTGCCGCTTTCTTGTATAGATATTGGGATAAAATTAATCTATTCCAAAAAACATATTTGATGACTGCAGTGGTAACATTAGTATTAATCACAAGTGCTGGTATCTTTGGATACTTAAGTAATGCCTACCAAGGTGCAACCGTAACCTTTGAAAAACAATCAAATCAATTGATAGCCTATGAAGATAGGTTAGACCAATTACTTGAAGATAAATCATTCTTGAAAGAAGAATTAGATATCCAAGTAAAAGATTTACCTGATAACTATATCACCGCCAAACGAAAACTTCGTAATGATTATAATCCACGAATCCAATCTGTTAATGATGAGATACTCAGAGTTAAAGGTGAGATTGGTGATTTAAAAGTTGGGTTAGTTGAGACAGGAGTTGATGTAGGGCCAGCCATATATCTTGCCAGAACATTTGATACTGATGTAGATTCAGTCGTGAAGTTCTTTATCTTTATTCTTATCTTTGTGTTTGACCCATTAGCTGTTATGTTAGTTGTGGCATTTAACCAAGCACTACTACTTAGAGAAGAGAATGGTGAAGATTTTGCAAAGCGCAAAGCCACGGGAAAAACAAGCGCAAGTAAATCTTGGTGGAAGTTTTGGGAAATGTATGGTGAGGAAAAAGAAAAAACTCAAGAAGACCATTGGAAAGAAATATATTCTCAAGATACTTTGATAGATGATGAAGTTGAAGGTACACAAGAAGAAGTATTAACTATAGAGGAAGATAAAAAACTTCCAAGAAAAGATTTAACACCAACCGCGAGAGGTGGTATAAAGAACTAATATATATTATACTTATTAGTAAGAACCCAAGTTATAACTAACCATAAACAATAAGGGGCGTTACTATGAGTAGAAAACGAAAAGTAGAAACTATTACAAAGGTTGTAACTAACCAAGAGTGTCAGAATCATCGTCAGGCACTTTCTCAAATGAAACGAATCAGGTGGAAGTTCACACCAAAAACAAGAAACCAACAATATTTTTGGGATGGTATTGATTCCAATACTATTACATTTTGTGTTGGGCCTGCAGGATGTGGTAAAACATATGTTGCTACATATTGGGCACTACAGAATCTTGTAAACAAACATACAAACTATGATGGTATCATTGTTACTAAACCAATGGTTGAGGTTGATGGTGAACGAATAGGATATTTACCTGGTGATATAGATGAGAAAACAGAACCATTTATGCAATCTGTATATTATAATATGGAACAGATAATTGGTAAACAACGATTAGAAGTATTAAGGAAGGCAGGAATAGTTAAAGTTATTCCATTAGCTTATATGAGAGGATTGACACTTCAGAATAAAATCGTAATGTTAGACGAGGCACAAAATTCAACACCATCACAAATTAAAACATTTCTTACGAGGATTGGAATGGGTTCTAAGTATATCGTAAGTGGTGATTTACAACAAAGTGATTTAAGAACCAAAACAGACAATGGATTAGAAGATTCCATAAAAAGGTTTACAGGTGTATATGGATGTGGATTTACTCAGTTTGAATTAGAAGATGTTGTTAGACATCCGATAGTGGCAGACCTACTTAACAGATACCAAGATTGGGAAATACCTAATGTAAAGGCAGAAGTAACATTGAGTAAGTGGTTGGAACATCCAACATACGAAATACCTAAAATGGGATATTGGGAAAAAAACTAAAAAAAAAGCTTGACTTATATATAATTTCTTTCGTATCTTTAGATATGAATTGTGATAAATGTAAAAAGATAAAAGCAATAGTTAAGTACAAAGATGGTAAATATTGTACTTGGTATTGTGCCAAAAAATAAAATAATTAAAATAATGCTTGACTTGTATATTATTTTATTCGTATATTTAGGTATAACAAAAAAGGAAATTATATGACATATGTATTTGAAAAAGAAACATCCATGGGAACCTTAGTGGTAGAATATGTTCTATCATCGGTTTCTAACGCTGTTAAGGTCGTTGAGATGACACTTGGTGGTAAGTATCATAGACATAGTTGGATGGGTAAACAAGGTCAATTAGAGTTGATTGACGAGTTAGAGAGGGACTTGTTAGATAGGGCCTGTAAGACTGGTATTCACGAACCAATGGAGCAGTTATAATGGGATATAGTAACTACTTAACAAGAAAAAAGATAGGACTATTCCTATATAGATGTGCAGAGTTTTTAACTATACTCTGGATTTTTTTTGTATTTTGGTTTTTTATGGTACTATTTAATATTTAATGATGATGGAACAAAATTTAATAGATTATATTATTGAAGTTTTTGATGGTGTCTTAGTTGATGAATATGGCTGGGAACATTACACCATCAAGGGTAAAAAATACGATATTCGTTTTGACCCTTCACGAATTGAGTGGGCATGTGATTGTCCAGCATTTACATTTCGTAGGAGACACAAGATAAAATATTGTAAACATATTAAGGAAGTACAGAATAGGAAATTTGAGGAACGAGTTAGACAGGCACAAAGCAGTGGCCGTGCAGGTGCCAGAGTGGTCTAATGGGGTGGATTGCAAATCCATTGTTCGTGAGTTCAAATCTCACCCTGCACTCAAAATTTAGGAAAATAAAATGAGAATTAGTGAATTAGTAACGAGGTTAGAAGAAATAGAAAAAGAAACAAATGGTAAGGCAAGAGATTTGTGTTACGATTTGATTAATGACTTGATTGAGATTGATATTGAAATGAATAAACTAATGCAAGAAGGTAGTAAACATCTTGTAAATCAATTCAAGGAAGATGAAAACTTCGTGAAGTTCCTAATTACAGAAGGTATAAAATCAGGTTCCATTGGGGAATCTTAATAACAAAGGAAAGTTACATGGGTAAGTTTGAAGATAATGGTGGATATTATATTGATGGTGTTCCATACATGGATTGTAAAATCACAGGTGAACCTGTCAAAAATGTAAGTACTGATGCAAAGGAAGTGATTGGTGATAAAGCACTTCAGGCAAGTATGTACAAAATGTTTCCTGAAACATTTGATACAGCAGTCAAACCACAACGAAAGAAAACAGGTCGTCCAGCGGGATGGCATTTCATGAATGAGTTCGTGGATAAAGATGGTAATGTTTTTCATAAGGGTGTTGAACAACCTAAGTTAAAGGGTACACTTAAACCTACTAAGGTGAAACCACCTAAGAAGAAAAAGAAACGAAAAACTAAAGACCAAATATTAGTTGCAAAATATAAAGAGAAACAAAAACTCAAAAAAGAATTTAAGAAACAACAAGACTTTTTAAACCATAACATATAGGAGTTATAATGAGACAAAGTGAATTTGTTTATCCTGTTCAAACCAAGGACATGCAAAAGGATAATAGAGACCCAAGGGTTCAAGTTAGTGAACTTTTAAAAGGTGATAAACGATTAAAGGGTGAATCATTTGATGATTACAAAACAAGACTTAAAGTTGAAAAACAACTTACAAAAGATTATCTAAGAGGTTATATTATTGAAAATTAAAAAACTGCTTGACATTCGTAATATATTTTCATATATTAGGAACATATACTTTTTTTGGTTATATAAAAGACATTTAAAAATGAGAATTGACAAAAATGATTTTGGGAGACATGAAGAATGGTAAATAATAAAATCGGTTATGCATGTATTAATATGCAACTTAGTTACCCAACTAAGTATGGTAATCAACCACGAGGAACTGAAAAGATTACTACCAATCGTAGTATGATTCGTAGAACCTTTGATGAGAAGGGTGTTGATTATGCATCAGAAATTTGTTTACAAAATGTAAAAGACCTACATAAGATTGTAGCGTGGAACATTACTAATGGTTATGACTTCTTTCGTATGTCATCAGACATGGCACCTTGGAAGACAGAGTATGATTGGTCAGACTTAAAAGATATTGATGAGATTAAAAAGTGGTTTCATTCAGTTGGTGTTATGGCACATACACATGGTGTTAGATTGACTACACATCCTGGCCCATTCAATGTATTGGTTTCACCACATGACCATGTGATTGAGAATTGTATTAAAGACTTAAGTATCCATGGTGATGAGATGGACTTTATGATGTTAAGTAGAACACCTTACAACAAGATTAACATACATCTTGGTGGTGTTTATGGTGATAAAGAATCTGCTATGGATAGGTTTTGTAAAAACTTTGAAAGATTACCAGAGAATGTAAGAACAAGACTTACGGTAGAAAATGACGACAAAGCGTCAATGTATTCAGTAAAGGAGTTATACGATGGAATATACACACGAATTGGCATACCTATTGTGTTTGATTATCATCACCACAGATTTTGCGATGGTGGTTTATCGGAACAGGAAGCGTTAGAACTGGCAATATCAACATGGGGTGATATCAAACCAGTGGTTCATTATTCAGAATCTCGTTCAATAGAACAAGAGGATATGAAGATTAGACCACAGGCACATTCAGATTATGTAGTTGACTATATAGATACCTATGGAAATGAAGTTGATATTATGGTTGAGGCAAAACACAAAGAGTTGGCAGTAAACAGATATAGGGAGTTACATGAAACAAGTAATTAATTGTTTAAAACATGATAATCCTTTAATTAATAAAAAACTAAGAGAGGTATCAGTTGAAGAAGGAAGAACTATTGCAACAGAATTATTTCAGATACTTAACAAAAGAGGAGACGGTATTGGGTTGGCAGCTAATCAAGTGGGAATTGATGCACAAGTGGCCGTTGTCAATGTTATTGAACCTTTGGTTCTCATTAACCCAAAAATCATCAGAAAAGAAAACGAAATAACATATTATGAGGGTTGTTTAAGTTATCCAAAAAAAGGTGTTAATACTAAACGATACGAGACCATTGAAGTGACATCAGATGATGTTGAAGGTTCTATGATATTTAGTGGTGTTGAGACTAATACAGAAGGTAAAGGTAGTTGGGAAAAAAGTGATGATAGTGATAGGAATTTGAGATTATTAGAATCAGTATGTGTACAACATGAGATTGACCATTTGAATGGTATTGTATGTATGGATAGAAAAATTGAAACAACTTTTAAACGAGATACGAAAAAGATTGGTCGTAATGAAATTGTAGAATTAATTGGTGGTGCACATTGGAATGTTGTTACAAAGATGAAATGGAAGAAGGCTCAGATGTTTATACAAAGTGGAGATTGGATGTTATACGAAGATTGGAAGAGAGAACAATAATGTGGTTATTAATAGATATATTTCAAATTGTAGTATCACTTATAGTAGGGACAATATGTTTAACAGCACTTTATGTATTGTTGTTTGAGGATTTAGGATGAGTAAGAAATCAATATATGATTCAGGTACTACGAAAGGTAGTGCACCAAGAACATCAGATAAGAAAAGATATGATGATAATTGGGAAAAGATTTTCGGTAAGAAGAAGAAAAAGGAGAAGACGAAAAAAGATGAAAAATGAAAAAGTAGTTATATGTAGTGGATATTTTGACCCACTTCATGTTGGTCATATTGAATATTTAAAGATGGCAAAATCAATGGGTGATACCTTAGTGGTTATCGTGAATAATCACGAACAATGTATGAAGAAAAAAGGTGATGAGTTTATGGAACAACACGATAGATTAGAAATCGTATTTCATTTAGATATGGTTGATGAAGCAATCTTATCAGTTGATGAGGATAAGACCGTGTGTAAATCATTAGAGTTAGTAGCTCAGTTTAAACCACATGCAGAATTGACTTTTTGTAATGGTGGTGATAGACACTTTGGTGATATACCAGAGGCCAAAGTTTGTAGTAAATTAGATATTAAAATGGTAGATGGATTAGGAGAAAAAATTCGTTCATCATCAGAGTTGACTGGATTAGTTGAGTATGATAAACCAGCTCGTGATAGATATTAAATGAAAAAAATAAAATACAATACTAAGAAGTTTAACTTTAGAGAGAAGATACAAAAACATTATAATGTTGCATTTGAATCTTTTCACATTGCACATGATTATAAATTACGAACAAGAGAAACAGACCAACAAACTGAGTTTCATAAAATATTTTATAATTCATGGGATAATGATTCTGAGTTAAGAAATATGTATGATGACTTCATGATAAAGGTAGTTAAACCAATGTTTGATAATGATGAGATAGTTTATCAAGCAAAACCATCGTTTAGGGTTCAACTTCCAAATAATCTTGGTGTGGGTGAATTTCATAAAGATAGTAAGTATCGTGAAGATAAAGAATGGGTAAAGAAAATAAAAGAAAGAAATTTCTTTTTACCATTAACAAATGCAAAAGATACTGCAACGATTTGGGTAGAGAGTGAACCTGATAAAGGTGATTACTCACCTATGAATTGTGAGTATGGAGATTTAGTAATGTGGGATGGAGCAAATCTCACACATGGTAATAAACAAAATAAAACCGAGTTTACAAGAGTATCTATGGATTTTAGAGTTATGAAGAAAGTGAATTATTCCGAGTCTTCCGCCGTCTCTATAAACACAAAGATACCTTTTAGAATTGGTGGATATTATAAAACAATATGAGGTTATAATGAGACAAATGACAAAAAAAGAGTGGTTAAACGAATCGGTATTTAGAGATATGTATGGTAGACCATATAATTTATCTGATGTACCCATGACGATGATGAGTCGTTCAGAAGCATTTCAGAAACAAGGTGTATCAAGAAAAGATATAACTGAATTTTGGAAAGATAACAAACATAAATACACAAAGGAGATATAATGTATTTTGAAGCACAAGTAGTATTTACAGAAGAGATACCAACAAAGAATGGTGTAAGAGAAAAGAAAACTCGTAGAAATTTCTTAGTTGAGTGTGATTCTGTATCAGTAGCAGAAGCAAAAGTAAATGAGGTATTAAAAGATTCACCTTATGTTTTTGAAGTTAAAGTAGTTAAAGAATCTAAAATTGTAGAGGTAATATAATGACATTCGTAGAGGCATGTGATTTACTAACTGAAATATTAGTTGGTAAGAAAAAAGAAACTCTTTTACAAAAGAAAAAGAGAACAAGAAAAATAAAACCTAATCTTAAAACTAAAACCAAAAGAAAATATACGAGGAAGAAGAAATGAATCCAAAGGTAGAAATGATATTTGATATCATAATTACAAGTCTTAAACTTGGTGCAGGATGTATATTACTATATGTAATGTATCAATTCTCTTTAGGTATGGAAGCTTGGGTTGAATTAGATAAGGTGATGAGATAATGTTACAAGGTTTTTTAAGTGGACTAATCTTATTCACATCATTTAGTGCAAGAACACCTAACGATGATTCTATAACTCAAGATGATTATGAGATTGCTCTTGGAGTTAAGAGTGAGAACATATATATCAAAAGAGATTGGGAACGAGAGTTAGGACAATCTTATACTGATGATGAGATTTGGTTTGAGTATGAACCTAAGAACTTTTATTTTAAACCACAATATGTCAATAAGACATCTCGTGATTTGAAATATGGTAAGGCTGATGTTCGTTATCGTAGTGGTATTTATTCTATTGGTTATACAGGATTATTTTCAGATGATTTATTTGAGAGTGGTTTATCAATGGGTATCCAAAAGAAAAAAGAAATCAACGATAAATTCTCAATGGAAATTAAATGGGATGGTTATTATTTTAGAAATGAATTAACTGGTGAGAATCGTTTTGATATGGAAGATTATGCACAAATTAATTGGAAAATATCAGACAAGTTGATACTTACTAATATCTTTGATTATAATGATATCAAGGGTAGGAAATACTATAAATTTAAAATAGGAGTAGAATATGTCCTTGGCAGAAATTAAAAAGAGATTAGAAGAAGCGTACAATCAAGAAGATTGGAACATCGTTGAAGATTTAATAGATGTGTTAGATACTCACATCACGATAGGTGAAGGTGATGAAGTATTTGAATGGGAAGATGACCATGATGAGATTGATTAATATGGGGCTGACTGGTATTGACAGGTATTGGAAGGGATTGAGTGCAACAGAGATTGAGTATGTCTCGTTCAGAAAAGACTCACAATTCTAATTGGCAATCAAGTCAATTTTGCTTACGCTTAGTTCGTAAGTCGTCACACCATGACACCGATAATGGGATGTGGCGTCAGAATCGGTAAGACCACTCACTTCAGATTTAGAGTCTAAATGAAATCTCAGTTAAACCATTCTGTGTAAAATGGGACATGGTGGGTTGTTGGTGACTACCGATTTGGAATCAACTAAGTTGTGAACGACTTAACTTGGAAAATAGGCTGGACGCGGGTTCAATTCCCGCCAGCTCCACTAAAAAATGAGGTTATAAAATGTTAGTAGAGTACATATTATTAGGAATATTATCACCGATACTTTTAAACTTAATGCATTTGATGGTTGGATTGTATGTTGTGGTACAAAGAGGTAATATATTATCTTTAGGTTTTTCGGCAATAGGATTTCTTACAAAATCAATTGGTATGATATTTTTGGTTTATTTAGGAATATCAATTCTGAATTTAGATATCAAAATATTTATACCATTGATAACATTCTTTTGGTTTTTTACACATGTAGTTGAAGGATTTGTTATCCAACATTATATGAGAGAAAACGAAAGTGAATACATAAAAAGTATACAAATAAAATGAATTTTAACAAACTTAGGAGATATTTATATATGACTATTGTAAAGGATTTCCTTAACTTTAGGAAAAATGAAATGAACAAATTAAAATTATCAATAATGATATTAATGCCAATCTTGGTATTTAATACTTTTGTTTGGACAACAATTTTTGAAAAGTATAAGGAAAATATGTTATTAATGACATCTGAACTTCAGAGAGAAAACGAGAGATTAAATGCTATCGTAGAGGAGTTCAAATTAGAGGGAATGGAAGTGACGGTAACTATGTATCACCCTGTTAGTCGTCAGACAGATTCTACACCGAACATTCTCGCGGATGGAACGCGAATAAGAGTCCACAAGGCAAGTGAATACAAATTTATAGCGGTGAGTAGAAATCTTCTGAAACGACATGGTGGTTTCTTAGATTATGGTGATTTCATTGTTTTAAAAGGAACTGATGGTAAGGATGGTGTTTACCAAGTTAAAGATACGATGAATAAAAGATTTGTTAATCGTATTGATATCTTAGAATCACCAGGAACTAAACCTTACAAGTTTGATAGTGCAAAAATAGTAAAGACAAATTTAGTAATGAATAATAATTGATGAAAAAACAAAAATGGTTTTATGAAAAGTCTAACATTGCGAGTAAAGACAATCCAATTAATATAACCTACGATGAATTACTTCACAAGAGTGATTCAGATGTAGAGAAGTGGATTGATGAACTTCGTACATATGTTATTACCCAATGGGATGAGAATGGTCAACCACCTGTTATTGGTCAGAATGAAGATGAGATAATCAGTAATTGGAAAAAATTATTTGGGTATGATGTAGAAGGGTTCTTTGATGAAAAAACAAAAGTCATAAAGAACTTCAACAAGTATGCAAGTGGAGTGAATCAGTTCTTTCCGACAATGTTAAAAACAAAAATATCTACAGGTGTAAGTAGTGAAGGTGCAACTTCTATTTATGACCACTTCAAAGAAGATAATCTAAGAGAAACATTTAAGAAGGCTATGTTGAGGTCACTATATAAAGACTCAATGTATACTTTTAGTTTAAGTGTCAAGGTTAAGGAAATGGGTGTAAGTAATGTATCTGATTTTCTAACACAAACTAATCAAGACTCAACTTATGGTATTATGGTTATTAGACAAAGTGATACCAAACCAGTAGATATAGATTCTCAATATCTTATATTAAAAAAGAGTGAAGTAGAAATGTACCTAACTACAGGTTGTTTGACAGAACAAAATCTTAGAACAATTGGTGATGAACTAAAAGATAGTTATGAATTAAAAAATGGTGAGAAAAGATATTACCATTATTATATTAGAAAGTATAAAAGAAAACAAAGAATTTTTCCAAGTGCACTTCAAGTATTTAGATTAGGACTTGGCCAACCTGCAGTAAACTTTCCACCATTGACTGCAAAGTTTTTATATGAACATTTTACAAAACATATCAAAGATGATAAATTAATTATATGTGACCCATCAAGTGGTTGGGGTGGTAGAATCCTTGGTGCAATGAGTAGTGATAGAGATATTCACTATGTTGGTATTGACCCAAATCCTGATAACTTAGGTAGATATGAAGAGGTTGCCGACTATTATAACAAACATTGTTTTAATCCTAATCCATTTTGGGGTAAAGGTGAACCAAACACATATGAAATATTTAGAGAGGGTAGTGAAGAAGTTGGGAACAATCCTAAGTTTAAATCGTATAAGGGACGCTTGGATATGGTTTTCACATCACCACCGTACTTTAACAGAGAACAATACTCACAAGATGAGAATCAAAGTTTTAAAAAGTTTGGTGCATATGAAGATTGGAGAGATAACTTTCTCAGACCAACTCTTGAAACAATGTACACTTACTTAAAACCTGATAGATATTTGTGTTGGAACATTGCAGATATCAAAGTAGGTAGTAATAAATACATTCCATTAGAACAAGATAGTATTGATGTAGTGGAAAGTCTTGGTGGTGAATATCAAGGTATTTATAAAATGTTAATGACAAGGATGGTTGGTATAGACGCATCCAATGTTAAGAATTCAGTAATGATTAAATCACACCCACTTAGTCGTGGTGGTGATTACTTTAAGTTTGAACCAATATTAATTTTTTATAAACCGAAGGAGTGACGAAGATGAAATTTAGAGATTACGATGTAGAGATACCAAAACCATATCATAATGGTAAACAATGGATTTATGATGATACACCAACATATCAGAATTTATTAGATTGTTTTATGGAAACACAAAGACCAGAGGGTGAAAAGAAAATTCGTGAACATTATGGTAACACGAGATTACGAGACCCATTTAGAAAATTAAATAAAATGGACTTACAATTATCATTTGACCATGTAGAAGGTCGTGAAGGACATGCATACGAGGTTGATTGGGTAGAAGATAATGATGGTAAGATTGTTGCATGTATTTTATATTACAACATGAAGAATATGAAAACACAATTTAAAAAGATTAAATCTTTTACAGGAGCAGAATATAAATTAGTCACAAAGAGTGATGCATATATTCGTGAGATTGCATGTTATCCTGGTCAAGAACAACATTTATATGACTTGATAAAAAGACATGAGTCAGAGGGTAGTAGTATATTTGATGAAGGAACAACCGTAGTTGAGTGTGATATGCAAAACAAAAGGATGGTTGGATTACTACAAGACTTAGGTTATGAAAGAAGAGATAACTTGATTACGAGTTTTGCAGATATGTATGGTTATTGGTTCAAAGGAGAACACACAGGTGAACTTGCAAAATCACAAGAAATCTCACTACAGAGATTAGACTTGGATGCACAAGATACAGACCCACTAATGGAACAAATCTTCGCATTACAAGAAGACTTTGCTAACCACTATAGTAATTACAACAAAGGTAATTCATGGAGTGGTATTGTGGTTCGTGGTTATGGTGGTAAAGAAGACTTTATTATCAAACCTGCAGAGATGAATCAAAAGTGGAGAAAAGAAAATGCAGAAAAGTTAGAGTGGAAAGTAGAAGATACACCACTTAGAGAAAGACTTACTGAAGTAGAGAAGTTTGCTAAACTCTTACCATTTGAACATGAGAGAATTCGTATCTTGAAATTAAGTCAAGGTGAGGGTGAACTTGAAAGACATACTGATAGACAAGATGAAGAAGCTGGTATTAGTGATGGACAATGGGCAAGACTACACTTTCCATTAAAGACAAATCCAAAGGTTGAGTTTACTCAATGGAATTGTGATGGTAGTGTTACTAAATCTCAAATGGGTAAAGGTGAGTTGTGGTATTTAGATATGAGAAAACCACACACTGCTATTAACTTTGGTGAAGAGGATAGATATCATTTAATCATAGATGTTAAATCAGGACCTGAGTTAAGAAAATGGTTAGTGGATAGTAGTCACAAATATCCAAGTAACAAACAACCAGATTGGTATGTTGATTAAAAATAAATTAAAAAAAAGCTTGACAACAGCGGTAAAAATGTTGTATATTAAGGGTATATAAAAAACGAAAATACGAAGGTTATAAATATGAATCTAACAGAACAACAACTATTGGATAATTACACCAAGTTGAGAAACATAGTAAATGAAACATTTACAGGTGAACGACTTGATAATTTAAATAAGATGTATGACTTCTTTGAAGACAGAATCATTGTTGCACCAGCAAGTGGTAAACCAAATTATCATTATGCTTTTGCAGGTGGGTATGTTCTTCATGTTTTACATATAGTTGATACGGCAAGAAAGTTAACAAAAGTATATGAGTCTATCGGTGCAGTCATTGATTATACTGATGAAGAGTTAGTATTTGCAGGTTTACATCACGACTTGGGTAAAGTTGGTGATTTAGAACATGAATACTATCTCGTTCAAGAAGATGATTGGAGACGAAAGAAACTTAATGAATGGTTTACTCAGAATCCTGAGATGCAGTTCATGGGTGTTACAGATAGAGCATTATGGTTGTTACAACACTTTGATGTTAAAGTATCACAATTAGAATGGTTGGCAATCAAGGTTAGTGATGGTATGTATGATGATGCAAATGTTCAGTATTTAAAAACATTTAAACCTGAACATAGTTTCCAATCAAGTCTTCCTTATCTTATACATTGGGCAGACCACATGGCAACAAGAGCAGAGTACACCGAATGGAAATACTCAGAAAAGAAAACTACTGAAAAGGTAAACAAATCAGTTACCAATATCAAACAGGCAGTAGGTAAACAAGTAAAAGAAAAAGTAGAGACACAACCAAGTGCATCTGCAAAGGATTTATTTGATGAGTTATTCGGAGATAAGTAACATCTATAACGAAGATTGTCTGATTACTTTAGGTAGGGAATTAGAATATGATTATGTATTCTTTTCCCCACCTGAATATTCAGAGATGGGATTAGAACCACTTAAAGATGATAAAAAATACTTTGGTTGGATGGAAGAAGTTTATAGTAAATTTAATCCAAGAAAAAATATTGTAACTATTGTAATAAGTGACAGAAGATTTAAAAGAAAGACAATACCAAAACATCAGTATTGTACAGACATTATGAAAAATTTAGGATACGATTTATTGAATCAAAAGATATGGGAAAAGTCAAGAGAGATAAATATGTTTAGATACAATTATGCCTTTGTGATGTCTTATGCACGAAAAAGTTTTAAGTCTAAAAATACAAAATTATTTAAATACGATACTTGGTTTCATCCACATCATTCTTACAAAGGTTATTCATATAATATGCCTCAAGAAGTTGCAGAAAGATGTATAGGTAATTATACAGAAGAGGGTGATATTGTATATGACCCTTTTATGGGAATTGGAACTACTGCACTTGCATGTAAAAAGTTAAATCGTAAATATTTAGGTTCCGAAATAGATAGTGAAACATTTGAAATGGGTATGAACAGAATTAATCAATCAACAATAGGGAGTATAGAGAAATGGTCTTAGAGATAATATTTGGATGTCTCGCAGTTACATTTGGATACACAACATTTAACCTTACGAGAAAAGTAGAGAGGTTAGAAAGTTGGGTTGAGGAATATGCAGATAGAGTGGTACAAACTAAGACTACACTTGACCAATTAGATTCAGAGGGAAAATTTGAAGCAGACGATGAAATCGGTGTAGTATTTGAAGGTATCAAACAAACAATTGAAGAGTTAAACACAATAACAGAAAAGGATATATAATGCCAAGAAAAGCAAAAAAAGGTTCAACAAGATATTATTTTACAGATTCAACTGAACAGGCAGTAATCAGACATAATAAAGAAACTCGTCCATACATGAGACAGAGAATCTATAATGAACATATTCGTACACCATTTGAAAAACTGGCAGAGAACATCATTCATACATTTAAGTTTTATTACTTTGATGTTCCATCTGAAGATGTTAAACATGAGGTAGTTAGTTTCTTGTATATGAATATGCATAAGTTTACTGAGGGTAAAGGTAAGGCATTCTCTTACTTTAGTATTGTTGCAAAGAATTACTTAATTCTACATAACAACAATAACTACAAGAAGATGAAGATGCATGATGGTGAAGAAGTTACTGATTACAAACGAGACCCTGTTCGTGAAACAGATATCCTTGATATGAAGAGTGCAAAGAAAGAGTATCTTGATTTGTTTGTTGAGTATTGGACAAATAACTTGACAACCGTATTCAAAAGAAAACAAGATATTGATGTGGCAAATGCAGTGATATATTTGTTTGAAACTCGTGAGAATATTGAGAACTTTAATAAGAAGGCTCTTTATATTTTGATTCGTGAGATGACAGGTTCTAACACACAACATATTACTCGTGTTGTTAATGTGATGAAGAAACATCATGTAAACTTACAAAAGAACTATCTTATCTTACATAACAACAATAATTACAAAAAACTTAAACAGACTGATGACGAATCCGTAACTGATTACAAGAGAGATGCTATGTATGAAACCCAAAGAGCAGATATCTTAGAGGGACAAAAAGAATATATGGATTTGTTCATAGAGTATTGGTCAAATAATCTTACCACCGTGTTCAAAAGAAAACAAGATATAGATGTAGCAAATGCTGTTTTATATCTTATGGAACAAAGAAAGAACATTGAGAACTTCAACAAGAAGGCTCT
>Ga0181369_1000187_pt1 | contig 17952 bp, 22 predicted proteins | sample LowvirmetaG_8_FD_130088 | JGI IMG/M metagenome (GOLD analysis project Ga0181369, IMG submission 130088) | Marine viral communities from the Subarctic Pacific Ocean - Lowphox_04 viral metaG | ecosystem: Environmental > Aquatic > Marine > Oceanic | place: Subarctic Pacific Ocean | collected... | reverse complement strand
GTTCATAATATGCACATAGTTCGCCCATGATAGAGGGGACATATAATATATTATATAGTCTATAAATAGGCTTAAAGACATACTCATACTATATATTATAATGGCTACTCAAGAGAACCAGAATACAGAGGAATTAAAACAGCGTATTCAAAATCTACCTGATGATATGATTCGGGTTATTAAAGAATATGTGATTAACCCTTATAAATTTATGGAAGAACTCAAGCTCTATAAACCTCTTAAATATGTCTGGGGGTGGTCTGAGCTTTATGATGTTCATTACTTAGCAAGAGATTATTATGGAGCTATCAGAAGATACCAAGAGAATACAACAATTAATCTACTCAAGCAAAAAAAAAGCTTACATATCTAAAAAAAAATATACCCAATCCATTATAAATATTAAATATTATTTAATCTTTCAATACTTAATTTAACATAATTTTCATTTATTTCAAAACCTATAAAATTTCTATTTAATCTATTACAAACTACCCCCGTAGTTCCTGAACCAGAATAAACATCTAATACCAAATCATTTTCTTTACTAAAATATTCAATTACTTTTTCAGCAACCGCTTCAGGCATGACGGCACTATGTCCTTTATAACCTTTCACAGATTCATTAATGATATTGAGTGTATGACCTTCAATATTGTAATCTATTTTCGGCGTTTTAGCTAATATAAAAATATATTCATAAGCATTTGTTAATCGGTTTCTTAATGGTATGGGATTTTTTTTAACCCATATTATATTATCTACTACGAAGTAACCGAGTTTTGTTCTTATTCTTTGTAGTATATCAAATGGTCGCATAACACCAGTTTCACCATAAGAAAAACCTAAATTCAAAGCTAATATTCCATCTTCTTTTAATTTAGATTTAAGTTTTTCACAAATATCAATAATATTATATAATGGTTCTTCAAAATCATTACTATAATGATAACCATTACCACGCTGATATTTATGACTTGTATTAAAGTAAGGTGGAGAGGTGAAACACAAATCAATAGAATTATCTTCTATTTCATCAATTAAATCAATATTATTACCTAATCTGTAATCTATCATATATTATAAATATTAAATATTATTTATAATGCTTGTAACTCATTAATGACTTCTAAGCTTTTTTTATCAATTTCAGATGCACGAGAATCTGAATAATCTAATTCATCATCACTATTAGAAATTTTAATACTTATACCGCTATTTGCGTCATCAACTGCTTCAAAGTATTTTTGTTCTGTTTTCAATATTACTAATAAATTTTTATTTGCTTGAACCATGAAGGCTTTACGCTCTGATGGATATATCGCAGTTTCACACGCTAACAAACTTGCGTTATAATCAGTTCTTAAATCTTCGCTTATCTCAGGGTCTTCTTGATGATTTCTCGCTTTTGATAAACAATTACTCACTATTGAACTTGCTTGAGTTATAGCTTCCATGCGTGTCGGATAGTTTTTAAACTTCATCAGAGCCGAAGTAGCAGCAATTAAACTTGATAATAGTATAGGTGCTAAAGACCAACCTGCTTGCGTTAAATGTAATTTCATTTTAATACTTTCTAAAGCCCCCGTCATCAGAGAAATCACTATTATTATTTTATTATATGAATCACTATCAGCTTTCAATTTCTCATGGGCGTAACCTAAAGCATCACGGCGACTTCTTAATGAATTAATTAAATCTGTTGTTGTTTCCTTTTTCATATAATTATATAAACATAAATTTAACATAATCTTCTAAAACCTAAATTAATTACATAATCAGTTATAGTATTTTCTTCAACAGCAGTTCCATCATTTTTTAATAAATTAACAATTAATTTACCTTGTGGAACAGAGCGAATTCTTATAGGTGGATTATCTGAATTCTGTTTTATCTGAACCGCTGCGAACTTATCTACATTTGTATAATGATAAGCTGAGTTATTTTGTAAAAGACCAATAAGCTGACTTGAGTTATTAGTCCCAGCCCATACACGACTCGCCGACTGACTGGAGTATGAATTTAATCCGATTACCTGCACCATAGCAACATCAAGCGTTCCGAGTTGAGCTAAGGTCATAACTTTTTCCTTCATAGTTAAAGAAAAGGTTAATTCATATTCTCCTTCAGGTAACAGACCCCAGTCATACGAATATTCAATTGACCGATTACCATCAAGCTCAACGCCTTCACTTGATAGTAAAAAAACATTATACCGTTCATCTTTCATTATAAATAATTAAAATATTATTTTTTTATGCGAATCTTAAACCTAACGATTTTGCTACAGGTGACGCTTTCTCAATTACATTAGTAGCTACTTGAGCTGGACTCTGACCCGCATAGGTTTCGGGGGCAACGAATCTACTCGCACCCCCTAAAGCCTTAGAACCAGTTGCTAAAGCAGACGACCCCATTTTTAATTGACCTAAAGCACCACCTAACCCGACTTTAGAAGCTAAGCCCTGAACAGCGGGGTCATTTACAATTGTATCGGCTCTCTTAGCACCCTCACCTAAAAGGCGGGAACCAGACGATAACCCTCTACTAAAAGCCGACAAGGCTCGGGGAGCTTTTGTAAAAAAAGACCGACCCCCAGCAACCCCCTTACTAAACAATCTTGAAACATTCGGAGCGAACGATTTTGTGAAAAAGCTCATTATATTAATATAAAAATATAATAATATAATCAAAATAGAATTTCATCAAAGCCTGAAAAAAATCTCTGTGACGGTGTATTGATAAATAGATATTTGTATGGCTTATCATAAACGAGATTTGATATTTCAGGTATTAATTCTGTCTTCTCTCGGTCTTCTACAACTTCATTAAATAAATCTTTCATTATATCTTTTGATGTCTTAAATAAAAATATATTGTTAAACAACCTACGAATTTCTTTCGGAGTAGAACGATAGGTTTGATTCAGAAAAAATACAGATGTTCTTAAATGTCTTCTATTGAATATCAGCTCTTTAAATAATTTGAGTGTTCCTGCGTCTTTCAAATATGCAGACATATCATCAAAGATTATAACAGAATTTTCATCTTCAGAACTACGAATTCTATCCATAACCTCAAGAAGGGATTCCGAGTCTAATTCTTCATAAAACCTATCCTTTGGTAACTTACTAAATATATTTTTAGATATACTTGCTCTTGAATGACTCGGTTGAAAAATATAAATTTTATGAAATACCTTTTTCATCGGGTTAGCAAATAGTGAGTTAATTAAACTTGTTTTACCAGAACCAGGAGCACCACAAAAAAGCGTTGTGGAGTGGTGGTTCATAAATGATAAGGCATCATACTTAGAGAGCTTTGAGCTTAGTGGCTGGTCACATAACATAGTCGGAGCTACAAGCTTAGGTTTTCTATTTATTTTTAATTCTAAATTCGCCATGATTTATATATATAGTGATTTTTTAAAATATTGCTTAAACTCTGGTTTGAACTTGACGAGTCGGAAGATTAACACTCAAAATAGCATCATACAGAACAAACAGAGTAAGAAGCGAACCCGTAGCAACCGCAGCCGAGTTATTAATCCTGACCGAAATCGGGCTGAGTTGCGAAGAAATACCCGACATCATAAGCTGATTAGTGCTGATTTTTTCCGTATTAACACCCACGAAATGACACGCTGGGATAGCGTTTGTAGTAGTTCCATTAGAAAGATTACGAGCGAGTTTGGCGTCAAAAGCAAGATTCTGAATACTCATCTTAGTTCCGTAAAAGTCATGGGCTTCACCGAGCGACTGACGAAGCTCAGACATAACGAGAGCCTGATTAGACTCAGCGAGAGGGGTTTGGGGATAAACCTGCGATGCAACTACATACTGCGTAGAACCGCCTGACCCTTGTAACGCTATCGCATCATATTTACTTCCATTAACATTAGTAGCAGCAACACCCCCCGCCTGAGTAATAAGCGATTTAATAGATGAAAGGCGAACATTAAAAATATTCTCCTGAGTGGTTCCAGCTGCTAAAGCTCCGAGAGTCTGCGACGAAACATTCCACGACGACGATTTAATATTAATGTTACCTTCCGAGTCAGCCATGCTACCTACAACCGAATCAAAGCCCCGCCCGAAATCCACCATATCAAAAGCGATTTCAAGGTCTTTAAAAGTTAGTGTTCCACCCGCTGCGATAGTAGCGTAGTTAGCGAGTTGGTCGGTAGTAATGGAGATACGAACTCCACCCATCATACCGAGAGGCACGAAATTCTGGCAGTTTGCGAGTAGGCAGCCGAGAGGTATAGCAAACGGGACATCATGGGCAGCCGTGTCACCAGTCGGCAGAGCGTAACCCGCAATACCAGTTGAAGCGGTTGGGGCTACACCAGCTGCGGCAGCAGCACCCGTAAGAAGTTCAGTCTGCATAGCGAAGCGGTCAGAAAACGACATTTTAGTATTTACGAGAAGATTATAGAGCTGACCGTATGAATTCATAGACTCTACAGTCTGACCCGAAATCTGAGTTTCTACACGCTGAATCCACGCAGCACCAGGAGCTGCACCCATAAGAGTATTACCATCATCATTAGCATTAGCGGTAGAAGTCATCAGACCCCTCAATACGAGCGAATGAGGACTGAGAAATCCACGAGATGGAAGGTCAAATGTGATAACATCTCCACCAGGACTAAAAACCTGACCGTTACTTGGGCGAACGATTACATTAATGCTATTAGTATCAGGCGATACGGAAGCGTGAGGGCGGTTGTATTCAACTTCTTTCGGTAAAAAAGCCATTATAAATACTACAAATATAAAAAAATTTAATAAGATTTAAACTTCAATTATTTAAACTTTCTGCTAAAAAATCATCATCATTTAATTTATCAATACGAGCTAATTCTTTATCACGCTCATTTTTATTCATTTCAAGAATATCATCAGCATCAATAAGTTTTTGAAGCTTATCATTATTAATAATACCGTCACCTGTATTAGAGGCACTCTGTCTATGAATATTTAACAATAAGGTTATATTCCAGTCTATTTCATTAAAATCAATAAAATTATTAAATTGGTCTTTTAATTGTATATCTATTTCTTGAATCCTTTTTGCTAAAAGAAGACACTCACGCCCTAAATTATTAAATACAGTTAATCCGAAATCTCCAGCTACTGCCCCGATTGTATCAATTAATGTTGTAGTTGTTAAATTGTTTGAATCCACATTATGAGAAACTAATGAATCACTCATTATTTTAATTCTTGTAATTCCGAGAAAATTCGCAGGGGCTGAGAATGGCGTAGGTGGTGATGAAGTTTTACTAAAGGTTGGGTTAGTTCCAGCTAATGCACCTAATAAACTATAACTTGTAGAGAGATTCTCATTAATTGTAATATCAAAAGAATTATCAATCATGCTTAATTTTCCTGTTATTGAATCAAATGTTAATTCTACCTCTCCGCTTGTTTTTGTAGCATAATCAGATTTAAAATCATTAATAAACTGCAACACATTATAATTACCTGGCGACACTTCTATGTTATATGTTACACCGTTTCGGGTAATAGATGTTTTATTATTGTTAGTATTTACATTATAATAAGAAGCGGGTATTTCCGCATCTTGAATCGCCATAGTAGTTAATATAATATCATTACTCTTCAGCATGATATTATTAAATTCAAAAATAACATTTGACTTCATACCCCCATTTAAATACCTCGCATCTTTTGAGTTTAAAACTATAAGACGGGTTTCAGTAATAATATGAGGTTTATTCGGTAAATTATCCATTTATATATATTGTGATAAAAACTCTATTCATCATCTAATTCTATAGTTAGAGGTTTTATACCTTCTTTCAAATGGCGTTCTAAATATTCAACATTTTGTTTATTGATATTAGTTTGTTTAATTCTTAATTTTAATATAATAGCGTCAAGTTGTAAATTCTCCTCTTCCGAGAGATGGCTCACATTTAAATTTTTATATATCTGATAAAGTGCAGGATTTTCTAAATCTAAAATCGGATATTCCATAAGTAACATTTCTAAACTTTTAAATTCAAGTTTTCTTTCTGGCTCATTCAATATTTTATCAAAAATCTCTTTGTCGTTCATATATAATTATGAAAGATAAAATATTTTAATATAATAAAACACTATCGCTTAAAGTTTCTCGTGGGTCATTCAGATTCCCCTTAGTTGAATCTCTCTGTAAATTAAAAAAATAATCTTCATCTCTTGTTTTTCTTGGTAACATTTGTAAAGGTTGTTTATCGTCTTTTTTACCTGATATTAATCGTTCTGTTACTCTTTCATCGGGTGGTCTAAGTGATGGATTCCCAGCAGGTGGAATACTTGTATCAGCAGGCGGTTCAGCACTTAAACCCGAAACATTTTGTCTAACTCTTATAAGTTGTTTCTTAGGTCGCCCTCTTTTAATTAATGATTGTTGAATAGGTTTGAATGCTCCAGCTGATAAACCTAATTGCGAAACATCAGAACTTGATGCAGTATCTAATGTAAAGTCTGAAGCTACTGGAGAATCAAAGCCTGATAAAGACTGTTCGGGCGATTGATAATTTCTTAAAGTATCACTCCGACCGCCCATGAATGAAGGGGTTACATTTGAATAAGTAGGTTCTTGATATCCGAACATAGGGTCATTACTTACAGATGGATAACGCATTTTTCTCATACGCTCACGGGCTTCTAAATCCTCACCTATAATATTTCCAGTTAAACCCTGATTTGTTCCACGCTGAAGAGCTGAAATATTTAAACCGCCCATGTCTGGTATTTGAGGCGGATTAATAAGATTAGAAGGTAATGTGATTAATGGCTGTGCGAATTGTTGTAATACTCGGTTAGTATTAGGTTTTGAGGAAGCTTTCGGCTTTCTCTTACTATTTACAATATTTACAGTAACTGAAGTTCTCTGTGACTGTTTTTGTTTTTGTTTCTGTGCTGTTTTAGTTTTTTTCTTAATCTTACGCTTTATCTTTTTAGCCATTTATATAGTTAAACTACATTTTATTAATTTTTGATTCTAATGTTTCTACTCGTTTAATTAATTCAATCACCGCTGCGGAACTAATCGCCCATATTTGTTCGTGATGTAATGAATGGAAATCATTAATTTCCTTACCAAAAACAAAAGTTTTATCATCTTCAATTGATTTATCTATCTTCACGGAATTATTAGATATATCAGTTATTTTAACATTAATCTTATTATCACTCGCATCGTATAACCTTAAATTATCATTTAATGATAAATCAGTAACATCATCAATCGTTATAACATCATTTGATACATCGCATAGTTTATAAATATTTGGAATTTCAAATTGTCCTGTTTTATGAACACACACAGGAAGCACTTCCTCAACATCTTGAGCGATAAACCCGTAATGAATATCATCACCACGCCCCACCCTATTTATATAATTATATTTCTTCGGTTTCAATTGTTTTAATAAATCGGTTGCCTCATTATCTTTGAACTCCTCCTCATTTTCTTTTATTCGTTTATCACTTGACGAGATTGACCCATTAATACTCTGAACATAACTCGCACTTATTATTCTATCTTCGCTAAAAATTCCTACAGCTTGAGAAAATGTTCCTGTGCCTCCGCTTCCTAATGATGTTCCGCTATCATATCTAAAATGCCGATTTTGATTTCGTGTGACTTGACTGTTAGAGCTGGGTGCTCCTACATATAAAGAAGCATTTGTGTTACCTGAATGATTCACCATTAATAGATTATCAATCTCTACATTTCCGCTTGTTAAAATGTTTATGCCTCCTGTGTGAAGACTTGTTTCTAAAGTCATATTACCGCTTACAGCATTAAATTTATCACATTTTAATATATATTGGTCTTCGTTGTCCCCTATCGTTAAATCACCGTCCAGCGTTCCGCCCGATTTCGGTAAAAAAGCAGAAGAACCATATAAAGCGTCCGCATTTTGTTTCGTAATAAAATCGTTTGAACCTGGTGTTGATGAAATTGTTGATGTAGGTCTATTTACATTAAATGTATTAGTTCCAGTAAAAGCGTTATTTCCTGCCTCTGTAACATCACCGCCTACAGAATCAACATAACTTTTTGTAACTAAATCGTTAGCGTTTGAAGGTGTTATACTACTTGTCGGTAAATTACTATTAAAAGTATTTGTTCCAGTAAAAGCGTTATTTCCTGCCTCTGTAACAAAAGCAGAATCAACATAACTTTTTGTAACTAAATCGTTAGCGTTTGAAGGTGTTATACTGCTTGTCGGTAAATTACTATTAAAAGTATTTGTTCCAGTAAAAGCGTTAGTTCCTGCCTTTGTAACATCGCCATCAACTGAAATAGCTGCATATAAAACATCACCATCTCGTTTAGTAATGAAATCATCTGAGTCAGTCGTTCCACCTGTTAGCGTAGATGTAGGTCTATTATTATTAAAAGTATTTGTTCCAGTAAAAGCGTTAGTTCCTGCCTTTGTAACATCGCCATTAACTGAAATAGCTGCATATAAAACATCACCATCTCGTTTAGTAATGAAATCATTTAAATTAGTCGTTCCACCTGTTAGCGTAGATGTAGGTCTATTATTATTAAAAGTATTTGTTCCAGTAAAAGCGTTAGGATTACCATTCAGAAAAACATCTCCAGCCCCAGCCCCACTATATAAAGCGTCCGCATTTTGCTTAGTAATAAAATCGGTTGAATTCGGTGTTGTTGTAATTGTTGATGTAGGTCTATTTACATTAAATGTATTAGTTCCAGTAAAAGCATTAGGGTCGCCATTCAGGAAAACATCACCCGAACTTGTTACATTATCATTTAAACCACTCATGCTCCTCGCATTCATTATTAATATAACTACATAAAAATATATGATGGCTCATTAAATTGCGAAACATTACTATTTTCTGAAATAACTTCATTTTTAGGTTTTGGCTTAATCTCTCGGGCTTTCTTTTTCGCTTTGCGTTTTGTAATATATTTTTTAACCTTTTTCATATCAGGTTCTGAGTCGCTTGATTCACTATCACTCACAACATTTTCGGCTTCTTCTTGCTTCAGAATCCTCAAAGCCTCCTTTTTAATATCAGCTTTCATTTTAGCCTTACGGGCTTTTTTCCCTTCTTTAATCAGCTCCGCCATCTCAGGCTCATATTCTTCAACCTTGTTTTTTTTATCGGATTTTTTAGCCTCTCTACCCTTCTTCATGCGTTCAACAAATGCTTTTTTTTGCTCGTCAGTCATTACTCGTTTTTTGCGTGGTTCTACAGTTACTTTTTTTAATATCACAGATTTCGGTTCTTTTTCTACCTTTTCCTTTTTCGGTCTTCCCCGTGACTTTTTTTTCTCAATCGGTTCTTCTTCTTCTTCAGGCTCAGGTTCAGGCTCTGCATCAATTGGGTCATCACTCAGAGAACTCTCAGAATCACTCATCTTATATAATAAAAATATTATTTTAATTGCTAAATAATTCTCATAATCGGATTAATTCAAAATTAAGTATTTAAATTCAGCGATAAATCGTAAAAAATAATCCTGAATTGCCGAAGGCGTATAAAAAACCTCTGGGGCTTCACAGACGCTAATCAGTAATAAATAATTAAAAGAAGAAATTATTTGTTATTGAAGCGTAAAAATAGATGGAGTTTATGAATTTGAAACTATTTACAGTAGTAGTAGTAGATAATATATATATATATATATAATATTTTTTATATAAATACTCTATATACTCTACAGTAAGGTTTAATTTCTTTCTTTTAATATTTTATTACTGAAATGGTTTGAATAGGTCGCTGAGTATTTTTTAGAGTTTTTTTTCAGTCTGGCGTTATTAAATACTCTCGTAGAGTAAAAGAGTAAAAAAAACTCCATAAAAATACTCTATTCATTATCATGCTTCATTCTGATACCTGTATAACAACCTTTCTTATTATTATACATAAGATTAACCTTTACTTTAAAACCTAAACGCCTCATATTAGCTTTGATGGTTTTAGAATTATAGCTACCGCTTGATAATGCGTTCTGAATTTCGGTAACATTTGTTCTGTCTGCTTCTTCCTCCGTAATGATGAAGTATTCTTCTAATGCAGATTTGAAAGGGTCGCATTCACCTTGAATTTCATCTGTGAATTTATTTAAAGCTGATGGAATTGTTAGCTCTTTATGTTCTAATAAAATATGAAGAAATGCGTTTTTGTAATCATCATTATAAAACTTTTCTTTTAAAGATTCATCTTTTTTGAATAATCTGTTTTCGTAATCATCTTCATCAATATCATCAACAAATTTAGATTTACACTCCTTTATTTTCATGCGTCGTTTTGTTCCATTATCCATTTTAATATTAGGTATTCCATTTGAACCAACATTAATTTTCGCTTGTGTTTTTACTACAGATGAATTTTCATATAAAACATTCACATTCATTTCGCCATCGGTTGTATCTTTTACTAACTGAGCGTCAATCTGTTTCGCACCGAGTTCTTCAATATATGCGAATCTTACGGGTTTCGTAATTAAATTAACAAATTGTTTATGAGCTTGAGTGTAACCTATATCAAATACTTTACTATCTAATTTATAAGTATAAAATTCAAAACAAATACCCATGATAGAAAATAATGTTGATTTTCCATTAGAAGCATCTTCGCCTAACTGAATTAAAAAAACTTGTTTGTCTGTTGAACCTGTTAAACAGTAGAAAAGCCAAGCTTTAATAAATTTATTGATATCTTCTTCGGTATCCATTTTTTTAAACATTAAATTAATTTCATCAGTTATTTCTTGACTTATTTTTGATTTATCAGGCTCATAGTTCCAAGATAAATTTAAAGTCATATAATCATATTTATCCTTTTTGCGAAACTCTCCAGTTCTCACATTCAGAACTCCATTTTTAAAATGTAAATTGTCGTCTTGTGATTCTAACATATTAAATTTTATGTCGTGTTCTACGGCTTTCGCTTTCCTTTTTACGGTTTTATAAATTCCTATTAATTGATTAACTGAATTTATTGTTGAAATAATATCTTGAAAACCCTTGTATTCGTTTGATAATTGTTCTAACTCCTCTGTATTATCACCTTTTGCAGATGCTAATTCTTCATGCTTCTTATAAGCTTCATCTTTGAAACCTGTATAATATTCTAACATTACCTCTTCAATCATATTTGTTATTAAATCTCCGCTTTTATCCAAACGCCATTTTTCACCCGTCCATATTAATAAATCATTATTTTCGTTATTTGTGTTACAAACAATATTATCACCTACAAGCTCTAAAAATCGGTTTGCTATTTGAATAGCTGAATCTTCACAATAAGCATTTTTATCTTCATCTCTGCATATTTGAAAGAACTTTTTTGAGTTGCTTTTTTTACAGTAATAATATAATGTTTTTGTTTTAATTTGATGACCGTATTTCGTATCGTTATAAACTTTATTAAATCCTTCATCTGAATAATTAGAAGCTTTCTGTGAAATTTTTTTTGCGAATTCATAGGATATGTCGTCATCGTTCCGCATAGCCCACACAATTTTTAGCCATGAATCATATTCGGATAATAAATTCGTAGATATATTATCACAAATTCGTTCTATTTTTTTTTGTGGATTTTTTTTCTCTTTGATAATCGGTGTAGGTAGTTTCTCTGTTTTCTTCTTTTTTTTACTTACATATTTAATAAATTTATCTGGAAATTCAAGATTCAAATCTCCTTGAATAAAATCGGTATATTCTCCGCCGTCCTCTCTGATAGAACCTGCACCGAAAACAAATGCTCCTTCGTTTCGCACATCAATTTTTCTTTTTTTATCTGTAGAAGTTTTTAGAGATTCGGTATATTTTCCGTAGATATGATAACCTCTCGGGGTTTTAATAGTAAAATAATTAGATAGTTCAGGGTATTTTTTAATAGCTTTGTTGTAGGCATCAACCGAATCAAAATCAACAACTGTTATATTATTGAGTTCGCCTGTTCTGATACATAGAACCTTATGACCTTCAACAATAACCGTATCATCAAGAGTAGTCCAGCCTACAGGCAAACCGACAACCTTTTTTTTTCCATCTTCAATAAGTTTTATTTTTTTTGCTGTGAAACATTTGAACCTCTCCGTATTCATACTATATTATATATTATGTAGATGTCTTTATATCCTTTTTAACAATCTTCTTATTTCTATTATTACATCTACAGCAAGTCTTATAATTATGAGCCTTCTTATTTCCACACTTACACAGAGAGGTTTTATTCATTTTACGCATAAATGATTCATTTAAGAACTTAGCAATTTCTTCGGGGCTATTCATCTTATACTATATTAAGTGATTGTTTTTAATATAGTATATTATATATTATAAATAAGTATTCTACGCATCAATATTATTACATGGTGTTTCAATTATCACATTTTCAGTAGGTGGTGAAATCAGAAATTCAATTAAATTTTTTTGACTTTTTAAAATCAATTTATCTTTATGAGATTTAGTTTTTAAGTGTCGTGATAAATTATCCTTTCGCAACTCAACACCGCATTCGCATCTGATTCTCGGTCTTATATAAGTTTTTAAGTATTCTCTGCAGTAAGCGTTTTTTTCTTTTTTCAATACATCGGGGCAAACATAACATCTATAAGTATTCAGATTAGCGTTTAATTCCTCAGAAACTTTCTGTTCCTCTTTTTGTAACTCCATTCTATTTTTACACGGATACATTTTATGTATTTCAATATCATACTGACCGCCATGTTTTAAAATGTTTTGATATAATAGCGTCATTTTTCCGTTTTTAACTCTGCTTGAATGTGTAGATTTTCTATTTGGGAAATCTACCGTTGAACCTACATATATTCCATCAACTGTTTTAATTGTGTAAATAACACCATTTTCGTATCTTTCATCTGTATCCATACTATATAGTATAAAGATGAATTGTCTTTATATTATATTATTTAATACTATATATTATATATATTATATTAAACGGATTTAATATTTTTAAGTGAGTAATTAGTGATTACTGTATTAACATTAGTTCCTCGTTTTTTTGATGCTTCAAGCAAACCTTTTAAGTCTGATTTTTTTTCAAATTCATTAACTCGGATTTTGAAAATATCAGATTCACTCAGATTTTTAAATGTATATTTTCTAATAAATTTAGCTTGGCTTGTTTCATCAAGAGGTTCGCCGTTTTCTCCTACCATGAGTCGCCATTCTGTAACGCCTTCAGGTTGTGATTTAAGAAAGTTCTGAACTGCATAAGTTAATTTTCTATCTCTAAAACTGAAGGTTTTTTGACCGTATGTCCTGCTCGTTTTATAGACATTTTTAATATATAAAATATCCCAGTTTCTGATAACAAGATAATTTTTTGTAGGGTCTTTGGCTAATTTAACAGATGTTGTAATATAAATATCTAAATCTTTATTTCGTGTAAAAAAATTCATCATCATAAAATTAATAATATAACCTACATAATCATCTCGTTCAAGCGAGTTTTTAAGATGGGTTTTTAAATCTTTAAATGTTGGAAGAGTATTAGCTTTTACTATCTTGCGGTTTTCTCTATGTTCGTAAATATCAGCAAGTAGCTTTTCTTTTGCTTTGAGAAGCTTTGTGATTGGATAATCAAACTCTTTTTTAATTATAATAATTGTATTGAATATCGTAGTTAGGGTGTTTGGGTTACTTAGAATTTCCCCCTTATCATTCGTCATATCATTTAAAATAGCATCAATTAAGATTTCTTCATCTATTTCAATCGGTTCTTTTTCTTCGTTGAAATGCTTATATAATTTTTTATATAGTCTGGTATATGTCGCAAGAGTGTTCTTTGAGAGCTTATCTTCTTTGTTTTCAATATACTTATTAAACTTCGGGGTATTCATATATTATATAGTATGCGATTATCTTTAAGTCATTTAATATATATTATGTTTCATTTTTAACCTTAACTTTAAATTTGTTTTCATAATATTTAATGCTTTGGGCGAGGGTGGGTTTTGTCCAGAGAATAGACCATGCTAATTCTGAAGGTGCATGACGGTTGCCTAAACCTCTATCGCCCCGATGTCTATCTCGGTAAGCCTTCCTTACTTTTTTTCGTTCTGCATCATCAGGTATATAAAATTTTGAGTTAGGGTCATTAATTAAAGTGTAATCTCTATAGCCCTTCGCCCCGAAATGATGTGTGTGACCTTCATCGGGCATTATCATCATAAATTTTTTATCCTTGCGATTACTCCGTTTTAAAGTATAAACCTTCATATTATTAAGAATATATATTTTTTGTTGGAATTATAAATTTATTCGTTGATGAATCATATATTGTATGTAAGTTATTTTCAATTTCATCTTCATTAAATAAATCAGATTTTATATCGCTTGAGAGATTTATGAGTGTTTTATTAAACTTTTCTTTTTTAACTTTTTCTTGTTTTTCAATCATTAATTTTTCTTTCTTTTTAATGTAAAAATTAATTTGGTATTTCATATATTTATCGTAGTTCTCCTCACGGTATTTCTTGTTATAAGCTCTGATTTTATCTCTATTTTTTTCTCTATAATTTTTACCGTAATCAGGGTTTTTTGCAGCCCATTCTCTCCAGTAGTTCGGATTCTTCTCTTTCCATTCCTTAGACATTATACATTATTAATAAGAAAAAATAATAATATATATAACAAATGAAGATATTAGAATTATTCAGCGGTAGCGGTTCTGTGGGTAAAGTAGCAAAATCTCTCGGATATGATGTCGTATCACTTGATTTAAAAGGGGCTGATATAAATATTGATATAATGGATTGGAAATATACTGATGAGTTTAAGCCTGGTGAGTTTAGCCATGTATGGAGTTCGCCCCCGTGCGAAACCTTCAGTATTTGTCGTAGGTCTTGGATTGGTAGAAAAACTAAACATTTTGGAGATAAAATAATTACTGCAGAAATGTTAGATGAAGATATGTTAAATAATGGATTACCTATTTTAAATAAAACAATTGAAATTATTGATTATTTTAAACCTACATATTGGTATATTGAGAATCCTCAAACTGGGCGAATGAAAGATTTTATTACTGATAAATCTTTCTATGATGTAGATTATTGTATGTATTCAGATTGGGGCTATAAAAAACGGACTCGTATTTGGACTAACCGAGAGAATTTCAAGCCTTTATTATGTAATAAAAAATGTGGAAATATGGTAGGTAATAGTCATGCTAATAATTTAGGTAACTATAATTTATCTCGTGATAAAATAACTCGTGATTTGAAATACCGTGTGCCTCCGAAATTAATTGAAGAATTAATAAATTCAAATACTTAATTTAAGTTTTTCAATTTTTTAAATAAAAACAATTTCACTTTTTTTTTTATCAAGAGCCTTCAATATTAAATCTGTATCTTCGCCCCGCCCATCTTTGATTTTCTTACCTTTCCTCGCACGGTCTAAACGGATTAATAGTTTATTCATGCGTGCCCTGGCCCACATATCATCAGATGTAACGCTGGGTCGTGTGCCCGTATTTCGTGCAGCAGCTAACCCCCTATCATATACCTCATCTAAAATATCCATATCAACATCAAAAAATTTTGATAATGTAGATTTTTTTTTATCTGGTAAATCATATTTATCAAGAGCAATAGTCCATTTTGATTTTTTCATTTATATATATATTTATTATTATTCTAAGAAAATAATATCATTTTCATAATTCATTTTATAACAATAATAGTAACAATCAAAATTACATTTACTTTTATAATCTGATGGAACTACTCCATCTACAAGTTTAATAAAATGAATTCTTTTTCGTGGAATAATAATCTGCAGTTTTGAATCTTTAAAATTATCTCTAATATAAGAACAAGTCATCTTACTTGAGGGCATGATTAAAATAAATGGTTTATCTAATTCTTTTAACCGATTCATAACTTCTTTACATTTTGCGAATGGTGGATTTGAAACAATAATTTCTCCCATGTCGTTTTCAAAAAAATCTACTTGTTGATGAATTGTTTTGAACCCGAGGTCAGTCAAATATTTTCCGCTTTCTCCATCTCCATAAAAAGCCTCCCATATAACTTTATCTTTTGGAATGAGATGCTTGATATTTTCCCACGCATAGAGTGGGGTCATATAATCATCGTGTTTCATAAATGTCTTTGTATGAAACCCTGCCATTATAATATATATTATAGTGCTGTCTTTAAGCCTATTATTATAACTATATAATATATCTCAAAATTCAAATACTTAAAATTGAAATGTAATGTAATAAGTATTTGAATTTTGAAATACTAAAAAATTGAAATATTATTATTTTTATTTATTTTTTAATGAAGAATATCAGAAAAATTATTATATGATGACTCAAAATTACCGTTTTGAATAGCTTGAGTAAATCTTGAAATATGGCTATACTGTGAAATAAGCCATAAGTCATGCTGTGGAATTTTGATGATTTCTCCACCTGTTCCTTTTAACATAGCTGGAATAGAATTGTTACCCCCTGATGTATTAATTTTATAGGCTCTGTTATCGTGAATTTCAGGAATAATATCTTGATTTCTATCTGATGTGCGAAGCTTCAAACTTTTTACATTTCTCTTAGTTACATCTACTAAACCATGAGGAACAAGTAGAGTATTCGCCCTGAGTTGAACCTCTCTGAATAAAAGATAAGTGTTATTTACTTCAAACTCATCAAACGCATCTGTGCGACCATTCTCAAAAATATTATCAGGCTCAAAGGTGTAATATAGATTATCAGGCAAACGGCGACCCGATATCATTCTAATCATAGAAGCAGAAAATATACCATCAAAATAATAGCGATTAAATTCTGCATCAAATGTATCTTGACCGAAATCTCTAATTAAAGTCTGATGAAAATTCGTTTCATCTTCGTTGATAATCACATGCTCAGGTTCAGGCTCAGGCTCAGGCTCAGGCACAAATTGACCCCTACAAGACGGACATTTATTCCGAAGAGAAGCAATCTCGTTCATTTTTTGATAACAGTCATTACATAGGGCAGCACAACAAATCCGACAATCTTGTTTATTATCGTAGCAATATTCATAACAAATATTACATTCGTAATCGTTATCAAATGGATTGAATTGCTCGTTTGCCTCTACACTCGCCATTATAATATATAGTATAGGGTTGTCTTTAAGCCTATTTAGACACTATATAATATATTATATATACCCCCCTCAAAATTCAAATACTTAAAATTGAAATGTAAAATTGAAATGTAAAATTGAAATGTAATGTAATAAGTATTTGAATTTTGAAATGTTAAAAAATTGAAATATTATTATTTTTATAAAATTGAAACTATTTTTTACAAGTGCCAGTCCCTACCCGTTTCTCTGCTCCACCTTCTAATCGTATTAATAATTCTGAGATATTTGCGAACATTAGTAGAACCGCATTTAAGGGTTAGTCGTTTGCTTGCATAAATATTATTACAGATTTCACGTCCCATGTGTGCGACCATATTCGGGTCGTCTTGAGATGTCGCTGAGATACAGCGGTCACATTTCACACAACGGAAAGCCCGACCTCCTGCGATTCGTTGCTCGTCAGTTAGAAAAACCCTTACCATAGGAGCACGCTCAACCCGTCTTGAGTGTTCTGAAACTACTGATGAATTAACAATTTTATTAACAATAATAATCTTATTATCGTAAAGTCGTTTCATCGCATCAGAGGCGTTTCTGTATTGTTCATCGGTCATCTGTTGCGAAATATCATCAACAATTCCGAGCAGCTCATTCAGAGCGTCCATAAAAATTTTAGACTTCTTATATTCCTCTGTGTGCTGGTTCTGGTTCTCTTGAGTAGCCATTATAATATATAGTATGAGTATGTCTTTAAGCCTATTTATAGACTATATAATATATTATATGTCCCCTCTATCATGGGCGAACTATGTGCATATTATGAAC
>Ga0181369_1000186_pt1 | contig 17974 bp, 25 predicted proteins | sample LowvirmetaG_8_FD_130088 | JGI IMG/M metagenome (GOLD analysis project Ga0181369, IMG submission 130088) | Marine viral communities from the Subarctic Pacific Ocean - Lowphox_04 viral metaG | ecosystem: Environmental > Aquatic > Marine > Oceanic | place: Subarctic Pacific Ocean | collected... | reverse complement strand
TTAGGAGTTGAAATTGAACTTGGCCACTTTTTATTAATGTGAAAATAAGCAAAAGAAGCTGCACCCAACGCCAAACCACTATCATCAACAGCAGGTCCAAAAGTCAAATTTTTACTTAAATTATAAATTTTGGTATTTGTTTCTAAAGCCAAAGCTGTTCCTCCTCCTATTAGAACACCTTTTCCTTGAGAAAACTTTTCTATGTTTTGTTTTAATTTAATCCATATAAAATTCATATAATGATTATAAATCTTAGCAGATAACGCTAAAAAATCTTCCGTTGAATTTTCAAGTGTGGGAAAAACTCTTCCATGAATAAAATTAGAACTTGCAGTAAGATCCATCCATTTAATAAACTCTTCATGAGTTAATTTATCTTTGCTTTGAGGAAGATGACCAGCTAAACCCATTAGTTTTCCAGCTGAGTATTTTCCTAGCAAATGATTGAAAGGCATACTAGAAGGAATTTTTTCATGATCATATTGTATTGAGAAATTTTCAGAACTTATATTTCCTGCTAATGAAGATTTATAAGGTTTATGCTCATCAGCCCATGGACCACATCCATCATAAGATATGAAAAATTTTTCTTCATCATCTTCTCTAAAAAACCAAGAAGAAAGAGCGTGTGCAAAATGATGATCTATTACTAAATTTGGAATTAAATTAGAATTACCTATTCTTTTTTTTGCATAATTTTTATCACACCTTCTAATTAAACACTCATCATATTCTTTTAAGGCATAGGTTTTTTCTTCTTCTGGTGTCGTTCTTAAAAAAGCAGGACAAATAACAACAAAATCATCTTTTTTAAAACTAATATTAAAAGAACTAAATATAGGAGATAAATTATCACAATAATTTTTTTGTCTTTCTTGATATCTTTCAGCTTGAGCATGAAAAAAAACTTTTCCATTCTCATCTAAACCAACTAAAGAAGCATCGTGACCTATGTTAATTCCAAAATATCTCATAAATTAAAAATAGTAACTAATGAAAATATACTATCACTTAGCAAAAATAAATAACTGGGAAGGTATCACCAAATCATTTTTCAATTGCATTCTAAGATCAGAAATTTATAAAGATTGTAATGAAATTAAAATAGGTTGTGTAAGCGATCAAGATTTTTCTAGCAAATATATTGATTATTTAAAATCAATGCCTAAAGTGAATTTTTATGAATTAGGAAAATTAAAAAACTATGAAATGCCAACGTTAAAAATGCTCTACGAAGACTGTGTAGCTTCAGAGAAAAACTTTAAACTACTTTACTTTCACACAAAAGGCGTTTCTTTAAATCTAAAAAGATGGAAAAAAGATGAGCATTATTTTAAAAATAACTATCCAAAAAGAAACTACAAAAGTTTTTCAGAGGTAAAAAAATCTTACAGATATACCAGATATTGGGCAAAATATTTTCTAATAAAAAATTACAAAACTTGCATGAATCATTTGAATAAAAACGATATAGTATGCCTAAAGAAAGATGACGAAAAATTCATACCAGTAAATTTTTGGTGGACAAATTCTCACTACATAAAGAAAATAGAAAAACCAGAAATTAAAAAAAATAGGCTAGAAGTACCTTGGGAAGTTCGTTTTGACTCTGAAATGTGGATTTGTTCGACCAATGAAGTAAAAATAAAAAGTTTTTTAAAAAGAAATGACGAATACAAAAAAATGTTTTTTTTATAAAAAATAAATTCCGTCCTCATGTCTTTTCTTCATAAAATTAATAAAATCTAAACGGACCTTTTCATTTTTACATTTTAAAAAATCATTAACTTCTATCTCCTTATATTTATTTATAATCGAAACTCTACTCGGATACTGCCTATCCTTCCAAGAACCGTGATACAAATGATTTATAGATCCCGATAGATTAGCAAGCTTTAAATTAGAATTGTTTAAAACACACCAATCTAAAATATCTTCTTTCAACTTAAAGGGAATTTTCCAAGAATTTATTATCCAAAAATCTTTTATTAGAGAAGAACAAAAAACAACATCTCCGCTAAACGAAAAATTTTTTTTATAAAAATTAACATACTCTCTTTTAGCAGCCCAAGCAAATCCGGGATGGCCTTGATTTGGATATCCGTGTTTGAACATATCATTGTTATGATATTCAAATATGCAAGATTTAAATTTTTTTTCAATTGTTTTATTTTTTCTTAAGAAATTAACATCTTCAAACAACTGAATGACGTCATAATCTTCTAATTTATTTTCTAATCCTTCATGCCATTTTTTATTTTCAAAAATTATATCACAATCCAACCAAGCAAATTTTTCTTCGTTAGGAAAAATATCTAAAGCCTTACTTAAAAGAAATTCTTTTTGCCATAAAAAAGGATCTCCTTTGAATTTGTAACTATCGTAAATTTCATAGTCATCGGTATTAGAAATTTCTAAAGTAATCAACTCTAAATTTTGATCTTCAATGTCTTTTCTAAATTTTAAGTAATTATATTTTTTACTTTTATATTTACACGGATTATAATAAGCAGTTAAAAATTTCATTTTAACCAATCCATTAAATCAACTGTTGGATTCCATCCAAAAGATTTTGCTTTATCTATACAAGACAAAGTCTCCTTTGGCTCTAAAACAACGGGTCTATAGATAACTTCAGAATTAAATTTTCCAGCTATTTGATTCACAGAATAATTTGTGCCCGAACCAACATTAACAATTTCTCCATTCCCTAAATCTTGATGCTGCATTGCGATCAAATTCATTTTTGCAACATCTTTAACATAAATAAAATCTCGGCGTTGTTCTCCTGTTCCATTTATAGTAAGAGGCAAACCTTGTAATTTTTGTTTATTAAAAACACTTATTACTGTTGAATATGCCAAATCATCATCCGACATCCTTTCTCCATAGACATTGAAATATCTAAGACAGACTGTCTCCAAATCATATAACTTGCCATATAGATTACAATACTGCTCTCCTACGAGCTTTTGAAGAGCATATGGACTCATTGGGCGTATTGCACACAATTCGTCCGTAGGAAGCTTCTCAGCGTCACCGTAAACGCTACTAGAAGAACTAAAAACGAACCTTCTTACGTTGTTTTTTCTACAACATTCCAAAACTCTCAAAGTGGCTTCAACATTCTGTCTATTTGAACCCAAAGGATCTTCAATAGATGGCTGAACTCTAGGCATTGCTGCTGTATGAAAGACTGTATCTACGTCTTCGAAATACTTTGATCGTCCATCGTTCCAAGAAATTTTATTCGATAAAATATCTATTTCTATAAAATCAGCCTTCTTATTTATATTTTCTATTTTACCTGAAGAAAGATTGTCTAAAACAATTACATCATGACCAGATTCTATAAGCAAATCAACAATATGACTTCCTATAAACCCAGCTCCTCCTGTGACTAAAGTCTTCATCTATCTCATGTCCTGTATGCAAAGATCTCTATTCTGCTCCATTATTTTTTTAATTTCCCCAGTTTTATCTTTTTGCCAAAGATATTTAATTGTTGCTGCTCCTTGATGCCTAATCCAAGACTTTCCTGAAACACCTTGTTGAAATCCAAATCTTTTCATTCTAAAAGCAAGCTCTTCGCCTTCATACCAAGCATAAGGATAAGACTTTATAAAGCCCTGTATGTGTTTAAAAAGATCTCTGTGACACATTGAGCAGAACAAAGGAAGAGAACCTTCTTCTAATATGAAATCCTTTCCCTCAACATCTTTTTTATCTTTTTTAGCAAGAGAACAATCACCTGAATTATTTGAGCAAGCAGAAACCATTTTAACTGGAACTTTTTGATCTCTCCAATTTAGCAAAGACCTACCCATCTCTAGCATAAAATTAGGATCTTCTACAAGACAATCAGAATGCATAAAAAGAACCCAAGGTAAGTTTGTGTTTTCGAATCCAGCTTTTAAAGATCCTCCAAACCCTAGTTGTTTTTCATTTCTTATGCAACGAACAATAGGTTTAAATATACTTCTTTCTTCAGGCTTAAATTGATCATGAATTTCCTTGTGAAAATCTTTGTTGTCAGAACAATCATCTACCAAGGTTATTTGATAAGGATTGCTTTTAACAGAAAGCAATATGCTTTTTATTAAAGAAGTAACTTTGTCATATTGAGCGTGAAAAGGGATAATGATATCAACTCTACTTTTTGAAAAAGAAGATATAGCTATAGGTTTCGCATTTTTTACACTAACCATTAATCTCCTCCTCTTTTAAAATTTTATAAATTTTATCTTCAAAATCACTTAAATCAAAAACTTTCAGTTTTGGGTGATCAATTTTTATATTTTCATTTGTAAAAATATAAAAATTGGCATAATCCTCAAAAACACACATTTGTTTTTCAAAATTCAACCATTGCTGAATCTGGCTTTGGTTTTTTTCAAGATTATCACTTATCACAAAAATATTTTTAGGCCAGTCATCATCTATTTCTTCTAAAGAAATCATAACAGAATCAAAAAAACATTCGCCAATATTTAAATTTTCATAGTTTTTAAAATTCATAAGATGGGCAACAGCGCGACCTGACGTTACTAGCTTAGAGTTTAAAACCTGAACGTGTTTCAAGTTTTTTACGATATTAACTAATATATGTCTATAGGCCTCATTGTCTGTTATAAAGCTATTGTAACTATTCATAAAATAAAGTAGTAAAATGGAAGAAATATTAAACTTAATATACTTAACAAAAAATAACATCACCGATATTAGACAAAAACTAAACATTCTAGACAAAAATCTTGATCTTTTAGAAAGAAATGTGAAAACAGGAGAAAATGTTGTTATCCAAGGCGCTTCCATAGTAGAAAATCCTCCGGAAGAAACGTCTATCTTAGATCTGTTAAACTCTTCCGATTGGCCTGAAGCTATCAGTCACTATCAAATATTAGATGAAGATTCAGAAGAAGATAAGCTTGAACGAGCAGAAGGAATTATTAACTTTTTCTTAGACGATGAACTTGTTGGGAAAAAGTTTCTAGATATTGGATGTGGTGAAGGACATACTGTGATTGCCGCTTCAAATGAAAAAGCTTCCTTTGCCATAGGATATGATCTACACAAAAGAGGACGATTAAATTGGGAGCAAGAAAATAAAAATTTTCTTTTGACAAGAGATAAAGACAAGGTTAAAAAAAATGCCCCTTATGATACAATTCTAATTTACGATGTTGTAGATCACATAGAACAAATACATCCAATAGATTTAATATCAACAGCAAAAAGCTTACTTAAACCAAATGGAAAAATACACATACGTTTTCATCCTTGGTGCTCAAGACATGGAGGGCATATATACAGAAAATTAAATAAAGCTTTTGCGCACCTTGTGTTAAATGAAAAAGAAATGGAAGAGCTTGGTGTAAAAACAGATAATTCTCTTGAAATTTACAGACCTGTCAGCACCTATAAAGAATTAATAGAACAATGCGGAATGAGCATAGTTTCAGAACACATAGAAAAAGAAAAAGTAGAAGAATTTTTCAAAAGCAACTCTATATTCAAAAGCAAGATACTTAAAAAATTCGAAATGAAAGATTTTCCAGAAATGCAAATGGAAATGTGTTTTGTAGATTTTGTATTAGAAAAAAAATAGATTATGATTCCAACTATTCCAGCACAATTTATTTTTATTTTAACTTTTGTCGTATTGACTTTTGGCTTTAGCTATATCTTTTTAATTATTGCGTTTTCTTGGAATTTTTTAGTTACTTTACGAAACACCTATGCTAGTAAAGTTTTACAAAATAGAAATTCCTCCACTGCCAAATCCATAATTATTTCTAGAGTAAAAGTGTTTCCAAAGATCTTCTGAAAACTCAAACAAGTTGAACCAATTGTCCATTTGAATTCTAGATTCAACATTAGAATACGAAGTGTCTTTGGGATGTTTGCAAAGAACTTCGTAATCTCTAACAACAAGTTTATTTTCTACATTGCACAAATAAGAAGCAACAACTTCTATTCCCCACCCCCACTTATTGACACTAAGATCAACTTCGCCAACTTTAAAAGCAATGTCTTTTCTTAAACTCCAAATCATACTATCTGTGGCTGGAACTATGTGAAAGTCTTCAAACTTATCAAGACTTTTTTTTAAAAAAGTCCAACTTGTCCAACTAACATTTGGAGCGTAGATGCCAGAATTTTCAATTGAATAAAACCTTTCCATTCTTTCTAACAGAAAATCTAGATTCAAAATTTTCACATCAGAATTAATCAACAAAACAACTTCATCTTCACCATTCAAGTCATTTAACATCGCATTCCATTGACCAGAATAGCCAACATTAGGCAAAGAAATTATTCGTTTATTATCAAAACATAGTTGGTCCTTCCATTCCCGCTCACAATAACAATCTATAACTTTTGCCTCTAATCCTTTTGACTCAAAAAGATTCAAAAGATCAAAAGATTCAAAATATCTACAATAGTTAAATATGTAAGGTTTAATTTTCATTTTCTCACAACCGAATCGTTAGCAACATACCAATCTATTGTGTCTGATATTCCATCTTCCAAAGAAACAAAATCATAATGCTCACAATCTGATGCTGCTGTTTTTCTGAACTGGCCGTTTGGCTTTAAAGAATCATACTTCACTTTATGCTCTGGAATGTTGAACTTATTCGCTATTATTCTAACAACATCTCTTATTGCATATTCTTTTTTATCAACAAGCATAAATGGACGATCTTTTTTCCAATTATCAATAGACCATAAAATCAAATTGGCCGCATCATCAGACTTCACAAATTGCCTCAAAGGACTTCCATCTCCCCAGACAACAAAATTACTTTCATTTTTAGAAGATTCATGAGCTTTTCTAATTAAAGCTGGAATTAAGTGACTTTTTTCTAAATTAAAATAATCATTTTCACCGTACATGTTCGTTGGTATTACGGAATACCAATTTTTATTTAGAAACTTGCCAAACATGTTTGTTTGATGGAATAAGTACCTTTTGGCATAAGAATATCCTCGATTAGATTCATGAGGAGGACCTAAATTAATCTTGTCAGGAGTCAAAGGATACTCGACATCATCCGGAAAAACACAAGTAGACAGAACAGAAACCAAATTATCAACATCACATTTATAAGAACTTTCCAAAACATTTCTATTTATTAGATAATTTTGATCAAAAAACTCTTTGTTTGCGTTCATGTTTGCAAAAACGCCACCAACTACACCCGCACAATGAATTACAGTATCAAAATTTTTTCTATTTAAATTAAAAAAATTGTCAACTTCTGACGAATCTAAAAGATTACATTTTTTTCTATTTAAAAAAATATGATCACTACCCAGAGCTTTTCTAAAAGCACTTCCCAATAAACCATCTGCGCCTGTGACTAAGCATCTCATCAGCAAAAATCCTTATATTCTATCATAAGCTGGTCGAATTCTCTCTTAAACACCTTAAATTCAAGAGGTTTATCAATCTTGTTGTGCCAATGATTTATTTTTTCATTCTTTAAATTTAAATCACAACTATTTTTATTTAAAAAATTTAAAATTTTATTTTCATCATTTTCTTCTACTCTATAAACTAGTGTTTTTCGATTATGAGTTTTATCTTTAATCATTTTATTCCAACCAACATAATACAAAAAGCCTCTGTCTGCTGGTTCAAAGTCATTATCATAAACGATGTTTAAATGAGACTTTATAAACTTTTCAAAGCCAACAGAATGAAATGGACTATTTTCTTTTTTAAAATAATTGGCGACTTGTACAAATGATTTTATCACATTATAAGGATTTCTCAAAACATGAATAAAATTATATTTTTTAAAACTTTCATCATCTAAGAAAGGCGCAGACAGATAACTGGAATCAGCATTAAGACTTTTTCCTTTTATTTCTTTCAAAACATTCGACATACATGTTTCTTTATGTGCTTTTTTCTGGAATTCAGCGCCACAAGTACAACTTATTACAAAAGGAAGTTCTCCTGAGATTCTTTTTTTGGCTATTTCAACTCCACTTAAATCAAAAACAGATTCATGGCCGCATGAAATTCCCATACTATTCAAAAGCTTGGCAAAATAACCAGTGCCACATCGCCCTGTTCCTGTAATAATAGTATTAAATCCGCTCGTAATAATAGTATTAAATCCGCTCATAATAACTATTATAGATTATGGAAACTAAAAATTACAAATATGATGCAACAATCTTTCTTCCCATTCATCTCAAAGATTCCAACAGAATCAAACAATTCAACGAGATAGGAATTGTAAATTGCGATCAAAATAAAATTTTATTGTGTTTCCTTACAGGCACAGAAATAAAATCTCAAGAAGAATTAAATAAACATTTTTCAAGATATCATGAAAATGAAAATATAGATTTAAAATACTTAGGACACATTTCTGACCATCCAGCAGCAAAAGTTTATGATTTTTATTTAAAAAAAGAATTTTACGAAAATTCAAAATGGTTAGTGAAAATAGATGACGACACGTCTACAGACATAGAATCAATGATAAGTTTTCTCAATCGTCACGATCCAGAAAAAGAATATCTATTCATTTCTAGATGGTCACATGGAGATGTAGAAATAACTAAAAGTATTCTTGAAAGACATGGCTTATACGAAAAGATAGAATATATAAAACCTAAAACAAAATCAAATATAGAAGATAGCAAATGCAAAATGCACAATCTTGCTCATGAACACGAAATTTTAATTTGTTCAAATAAAGTAATATCCAAGGTTGTTGAAGAATTTGACTATGTAATTCAAGAAAGATCTATGATTCCCGAAGGATATACTGACCAACTATTTTTTAATTTATGTAAAATTATGGGCATACATGGAATTCAAACTTCCTTAATTGATTCTCAAGGAAGCCAATTACAAGATTATCTTTCAGGTTGGGTTTTTCACATTCATAACATATGCCCAAATAAAAACCAAAAGATAAAAGAAATAGTGGAATTAATTAAATTAAAAGAAAACATAATAGAAAATGAATTTAACGAATTAGAATATTTACTTACGCTAAAACTTTCGAGTGATGAAAAGCCTCACTTAAACTCTATAGATTCGAACATAATAAAACTAAATTCAACAGGCGAAATTATAAGTAACAACTATCCTCTAAAATATTGGCGACTTAAGAACGAAAAGATCCAACTTCTTGATGAGTCATTTAAAATAGCATTAGAATACGAAGCTAATCAAGGCCCAGATTTTTTAAAGCAAATTCCAAAAGAAGTTACAAAAAATCAAGAACCATACTGGTGCGAGAGTTATCTAATCAAACAAAACTAACAACACCAGACAATAGATTTTTTCGCTCTCGACGCCGCTGTGTAGCACCATCTGACATGATCCCAAGAACTAGATGATTGCTCTACTACCAATATGTTGTCAAACTCATCTCCTTGAGCTTTATGACAAGTAATTGCATAAGCATAATCAAAAGGATTTGGAGAATCTTTTTCAAACTCAAACTCATAACGCGCTTTATTGAAACACTTTAGATCTAAAGGAACTTTGCAAGAAAAATTATCTTCTGTCACAAACTCAATGACATGTTTGTTATAAAACCATCCTATCCAACCAATCATTCCATTGAATATTTTCTCTTTTGAATTGTTTCTTAAACAAATTATCTTATCACTAATTTCAGGAACATCTACATTCTTGCCAAGATTTTTTCGAACAAGTTTGTTTATAGAAACTCTAGTGTTGTTAAAAGCACAAATCACTTGATCTACATCAGACACATGATCTCTGTAATTTTTTACAAATTTAACATTTTTACAAGGATACCTATGCTCCCAAGAAGCAGGCCGATATCCATTTCTTATAAATTCAGCAAAATGAGCAATTTCTCCTGCATTTCTATGAATATGCTCTAACTTAAAATCAGGATCTTGCATCAAGTTAAACTTATCGCCTACTGGCTCAAGTTGTCCGTGATCTCCAACAAAAATAATAGGTTTATTGAAAGACAATAAATCTTTATAGATCTCTTCACTAACCATAGAAGCTTCATCAACAACGATTCCATCACAATCCAAATTAGGCATTAAACTAAAATAAACTTGACCGTCAATTTCATGAGCAGAATAAATCAAGCTATGGATCGTTTGAGCAGTTTCTATTCCTTTTTTTCTCAATACATTAGTTGCTTTACCCGTATATGCACAAAAAGCAAAGTTGGGAAGAAGTTCAAATAAATTTCTTATCAAAACAGTTTTGCCAGTTCCAGCATAACCGCCAATTGTCTGAACATTATTTTTAAATTTTACTACTTTTTTAAGAGCAAACTTTTGTTCTTCAGTCAATTTCATCTAAAAGCCATTTCTTTTCTATTTATAGAATTACCTTAATCATTATAATGACTTTAAAAGAAGAACAAAAGAGGATTTGCCTACATTTTCTCTAAATAAGAATCAGGATTCTCTGACTCTTTAAAAAAAATATTTTCAGAATTTTTTTTCAAAACAGAATACTCTTCCACATCGCCATTTTGAGTTATTTTCTCATTTTCATAAGGAGAAGCTATGCGTCTGTAAAACTCTTGTTTTACATTCTCCAACACTCCCGTGACTATGACAATATTTCCATAATTTAAATTGCCCATTACTTTAGAGCAAATCCTTGTTATTGAATAATTTAAAATCCCAGCTACAGATAAAAAATCTTTGTTTTTCATTTTTGATATCGCAGAAGAAATTTCATTTATCTTATCATCTACTAATTTTCTATCATCTTTATGAATATAAGGCATAAAAAACTTTCATTTGTAAAGAGTTAAAATTATTTCGCAAGGAGACGAAGCAGTATTTATAACAATCTTTTTGCTCAAAGAAGAAGCTGTCTTGGCAATATCAGAAACTTTATAATAAAATATTTCATCATATTTTGTCTCAGATGTTTCTGAAGTTATTGTTATTGTACAAGTGTGATTCGTTAATCTGAAGCACTTGGATATACAAGAAGTAATATATTGATCTTGATCTTCTGCCCTAAGACTGAATGTGCCTAAAGCAAAAACATGATCATACTTCTGATCTTCTTTTTGCGTTAAAAAATCCACACAAGAAAAATTAACATTGGGATGTTTAGACTTCGCAATTTCTATCATCTTTTCACTTGCGTCAATTCCAGTATATGAAAATGGCTTGTGCGAAGTTGACATTCTTTGCTGTAGGAAAGTATACAAGTCTCCTTGACCACAACCAACGTCCAAAACCGAAGACTCTTTTTTAACAACAGAAGAAGTTAGTAAAAATCTTCCATATTGATCTTCTTCAGATTCCCATCCTGATGCCTTCCAGCTAAAATTTGTACTTTTACAAAGCAAATCATAATACTCGGCTGGCTCGTGTGCACGAATATCTTTTAAATAATAAGCTGCTGTCATCTTTTACCATGGATTAGAGCTAGAAAGGCCAACCATTTTGGCGTATCTAGCTATGTTGCACGACCAATAACCCGGAGTAGTACGATCTTTTTTCTCAGAGCACTTATGTCTAGCTCTAAAACTTTTTGCTCTACTAGGAGTCATGTTCTTTATTTTTAAATTAGGATCTCCGAACCTAACAATTTTTATTTTACCATTTTTGCCTTTCACATAAACCTTAAATTTCTTTGAGCCTCCGGGAGTTCTTGAAGGTCTATTTAACTTTACTTTTTTCCCTTTATGTTCAGCTTCACTAATTAGCACAGGCAAATCTAAATAAATTAATTCATCTCCATTTTCAAAAGCCTCACAAATATCAGTCTCTAAAAGACCAAAGTCGTCATCATTTAAAGCAACTTTATTTTCATAATAAAGTGACTTAACTTCTTTGATCAAATCGAAATAAGAATCACTTCCGATTCTAAAAATATTGTTACAAAGAGACAGATCATTTTCTAAATGATACTTTAAATTTTCACTAACTTGAAAATCACCCAATAATTTAATTGAGTCTGTTTCCACTTCTGATATAAATGCTTTAAATTCCATACACTTATTTATGAGTTAACAACAAAATTAAATTTTGAAATTTTATTTAAAAAAAATAATGTTTTACTATTTTATTTTAACATGCCTAATTTCAGGGTGTCATTTAGAGCCAAATTCATGTTCTAAAAATCAATGTAATGTATGAAAGTTAATATTTTTTAATTTTCAAGTAGAGATGAAAATAGCCAAGAAGAGTCAATTCTTCTTGGCTATTTTTAAAACCCTCACCTCTAAATCTCCCGAACCCTTTATTATCCTGTGCCATTCATTGGCCTTAATGTATATTTCCCCTTCTATCTTTTCTGGAAGAGAGTTGTCTCTTTGGAATCTCCAATCTGTTTCTTTTAAAGGAGAAACTATTCTATCTTCCAAATCTACATGCCAACAAAGCTCTTCTTCATTAACGTCTTGAGAAAAGGTTCGAATAAAGTAATTTTCTTCCTTCTTCTCTTCGTAAGGTTTTTTCTTTTTAGAAATTCGATCTGGCAGATCCTTAAAATCTGTTTTTTTAAGCCATTGATCGCAATCAACTTTTCCTCCAAAACCTTTAGACGCATAACATGCTTTAATTTGAGCTGTGCTTTTAAAAGGCATTATTTACTTTCCCTTTTTTGCCTTTTTTTTCTTCAAAATAGCATCGCGCAAACCTTTAGGTAATTTTTTCTGTTTTTCAGTCAACCCATCAGATTCTTTATCGTCTTTGTCTTTAGATTCGTCTTCGCAATCACAGTCGCACTCTTTGCAATCGTTACAATCCCCATCATCACAAGAATCGCATTCGCAATCACAATCACAATCTTCACCACTGCTTTTCTTATCTTCTTCTTTATCTTCTTTTTTGTCTTTTTTGTCTTTTTTATCTTCTTTTTTGTCTTTAGGGCCATCTTTGTCCATGTTGCCACATTTGCCTTCTTGTAAAAGCCATTCTTCAAAACTTAACATTTTTTCTCCTATTTACTAATAAAGGGTTTTAATTATATATCAAATTGAAAAAATATTTATGTATCAAGCCAAGAATTTATAGAATTTATAGTTCGCGTGTTTAAACCAGCTTTTTTCAAGTCTTCTTCATTTCTAAATTTATTTTTATTTAAAAATTCCAACAATACGTCGCAAGTTTTTCTACCTACGCCTTTAATAGACATAATATCTTCTTCTGTAGCTTCATTTAATTTGCTAAATCTCTGATCTTTGATCATAGGATTTGGCGAATTATCGTAAAGACCAAGCTCTTGTGCTTGTTTAGCTAATTCTTCTAATGCATTAGTTTGATCTTCGGTAATTCTATTTACTCTTTTGCCTTCTCTATATTCTTTTATTGACAATAATCCCATTATCACTCTCCTTCTTTCTGCATATCGTTATCTAAAGTTACATCCCAATAAAGTTTATCAATCCAATGTTTCCAAGTATCCAAAACCTTGATCCTTTCGTCAGCGAAAGAAGGCATTTTAGGCCTCACAGGAGCTTTGTGAAGCTTCATTGGAGAAAGTCCTCTCCATAAGCTAGCTCTTCTATCATTAGGCTTAAATGCTTCGTGAGGCTCTCTATCTGCTTTTTGACTATTACAGCGATAGCAAGCTAAAACGCAATTTGTCCAACTAGTTTCACCTCCACGAGATTTTGGCACAACATGATCTATAGTAGACTCATCATATTTAGGTTTAATCCCACAATATTGACACTTAAATTCATCTCTTTTCCATATTTCTCTTCTGCAAAAATTAACTTTTCTAGCTGGCACTTTATCGTACCTTGTTAGCAAAATAACTTCTGGAATTTTAAATATCTGCGAACTCGATATTAATCCTGACTCTCCTTCTTTAGGCTTAAGTTTGGCCCAATCTTCCCAAGTCCAAACTTCATAGCTGCCTTTGGGAGGTGGTGTGATAATTTGAGCTTTAGGATCTCCATTCTCGTACTGTGCAAATAAAAGACCAATCACTCTTTGCAAAGAAGAAAATCCAATAGCAGTCCAATTTTTATTTAGTACTAAAACTTTTTTTGAGGCAATCATTTAAAAATCTTATAAAAACTTTTCATGGCAGAACCAATAACTTGATGCATATCCATGTATTGATATCTACCTAATCTTCCTCCAAAAATAATATCTAAATCAGAAGATTCACTAATTGATTTATATTTTTCATAAATTAAATTATTATTCATATCATTAATTGGATAATACGGAGTTTTTCCAATTGAATAATTATCAGGATATTCCCAAGTAACTACTGTTTTACTAGGACTAGACCCAGACAAATACTCAAAATGCTTGTGCTCGACAATTCTAGTAAATGAAACGTCGCCATCTGTATAATTAACTATTGGGCATCCTTGATAATCTCCATTTAAAATTTTACTTTTAAATTTTAATGATCTGTATTCTAGTTCACCAAACCTATAATCATAAAACTCGTCTATCTTACCCGTATAGACAACATTTTTTCCTTTTTTTAAAATTTCTTTTTTGTTATCAAAAAAATCAACATTCAGTTGAACTTCAATATTTTTATGATCTAGCATATTTTCAAATAACAAGGTATAGCCATTAATAGGAATGCCTTGATATTTGTCATTGAAATATCTGTCGTCGAATGTATTCCTTAAAGGAATTCTTTTTATTATAAAAGAAGGAAGATCTTTAGGGTTTTTATTCCACTGTTTCTTGGTGTAGCCTTTTATGAATGTTTCATATAAATCTTTCCCAACATTAGACAAACACCAATTTTCTAAATTATCAGCTTTTACATCTAACTTTACTTCATTTATTTTATCATCAAATTCAGAAGGAGTTCTTACTCCCCAAATTTGATTAGCAGTCATTAAATTTATTGGGAAAGAATATATTTGATCTTTATAATTTACTTTTATTCTATGTTGATAATTGTTAAATTCAGCAAACTTATTTACAAAATCCCAAATTTCAGAACTATTAGTGTGAAATATATGAGGGCCATATTTATGAACATTAATTCCCTCTACCTTTTCTGTATAACAATTGCCTCCTATATGATTTCTTTTATCTATCAGAAGACATGTATTCCCAAAGTCAGCAGCTAATCTTGCAAAAGTAGCTCCGAAAAAACCTGCTCCGACGATAACGAAATCATACTTCATTTTCTATTAAATATTTATATAAGTTAATCAAATCATCGTGGTCTTCTTCAGAAAATCCTTCCATAGGCTCCATTTCTTCTAATTTCCAAATGTCTAATTGCGACATGTTTCTAGATTTTCGAATTAAATTTCTAATTGCATCGTATCTTTCTTCAGCCTCTTCCAAATTAATTTCTATGCCTTCTTCGGCCAATTGATTTCTATATTCACGAACAAAACATTCTTTTTTTCGACGTTTCTTATTCATCAACAAACTCCTGTTGCCTAACTCCAGCATATGGCTTAGGCATTTGCATGATTGATTCAACTATATAAGAGTTAAAAAACTCATCAATATATTCTTCTTCTTTCCAAAACGGAACTTCTACGGCCCATCTCTGTATTAAACTAGAAACTTTAAAATGTTCTAAATTAAAATTTTTAAACCAAGAACTTATATACTTGTCTGAATTAACGTTGAATTTAATTAATAAAGTATTATGCCTATTTAATTTAGACCGACCCCTACTTTTTTTATATTGCATTTTTAGTTCTCCTAATAGACGCATTATAAAAAAACATTGAAATACAACAATCTTAAACTTACAAATAAAAAAACCCACGCTGAAAACAACGTGGGCAAGAGTTTATTAAGGTTCATGGCTCAAAACCACGAAACAAAAAAATACTTTTAATTTAACGACAGCATCGCCTTAGTGGTCGCCTAAACAAACTACAACCTCTGATTCTAGTTCTAGTGTGGCAAACAACTCTTTTGACAAGTTTAACTGGCATACAAACAACTCTGCTCAAAGTAGCGCAATTTGTACTGCATCTCGGAGGGATCACAGCATCTGAAGATGATGTCGCCTCAACAGGAGTTGCAGGAGTTGCATCAGCAACTTCTTCTTCTACAACTTCTTGCTTTGGAGTTTCATCACTTACAACCTCAACAACTTCATCTTGAGCAAAAACGGTTAGTGGAAAAACACAAAAAGCAACAGTCAATAAAAATCTCATTCAAATCTCCTTTGAAATTAAAAAAAATATATTAAAAAAAACAACAAGATGATATGCCGCATACAACAGCACACCTATCTTATTGTTTGTTATATTTAAAAAACTAAACAGTAGCTCGTCTTCTTAAGTTAATTCTTCTTGGCTTTTCTTCATTGTTATTGGAAGAATTATCTTCAGAATTATCTTCATTGTTTGTTTTCATGTCATTCCTATTCCAGTCCTTTTTATAAGACCTATAAGAATTATTGACAATATTAGAAAAACGAACGGGCTGTTGAGAAGGTTCTTCCTCTTCTTCTAGATTATTTAATTTGTGACCTAAAGCAAGAATCTGCTTGTCATCTGTGCCTGATCCTAGCAAAAACTCTCCTAGCCGAACTGCCAATTCATACTCCAGCTTGACAGATACTCTTGCGTCAACATGAAAACTTGACATCAAATCCCTTTCAAAAATAACAAAAATAGAATAGTTTTTTAATCTTACAAAAAAGAAACGTCAGTGTTAAATTTATTTTTTCATAAATTCTCTAACAAAGTTGTTTGTCCAATTATAGGAAAGAAAATAAGAAATGTAAAGTACTCAACAAGTTTTTATTCTAGAATTAGAACACGACAAGACCTCAGAAGAAGAACAAGTTCCAGTTGTGCTAGAACAACAATAAGTCTTATTCTTTTTAGAAACAGTTTCTTCTTCCATGCAATTTCCACCGCTGCCACATCCATATCTGCAAGAGCTATTTTCGGGCTTAAATTCGCCATTTGACATGCCGGGACCACTCACGCCTGTTACTGATGATGCTGTCATTTTGAACCTCCTGTTTCAAATAAAAAAGGCTGTATTTTTTTCAATTAAAACAGCCTTTAAACACTATAAAAAAGCGGGCATCCTTGCCCTAGTTTGCAACATCCTTGTTACAATAATATCTAGCAATATTAAAAATTAATTTAAATTAATTTTTCCAAATTAGACCAATAAGAAGCTGTATTTTTTACAATTTACATCGTTGTCCAAAAAACGAATGTGAAATAAATAAATTTCAAACATAAAAATGAAATATTTAAGTGCTAATTATCCAAAAAATTATTCAATATTAAAAATAAATTCTTGATCATCTAAATTCTTTAGCTTTTGAGTTTGGATTATTCTTTTTCTAAGTTTAGAAGCTTCCTCGTATCCAGAATACTGACAAGCGTTCAATTTAATTTGTCGAGTTATGTTTTTTTCTCCAAGACTTCGAATGGTTTTTTCATTCCTTACATAATTATCAGTTTCTACCGCTATTCCACTTTTTAATAAGTGAACCTTTGATACACACCTTATATTCATCTCGAAAGTGTTTTTACCATCATCAGTTTGACGATACTCAAAAGCAGGAGGAATTGCTCCTTTTATTGAGTCCATTCTGACATTGCCTCTTCTAACTCTTCTTTCCATCTCAGAACTTCTAATTGGCTGATACGTCCCGTTTACAACTCTTACTGTTCCTTTTGATATGGCCATTTCTACTCCGTTAAGTCTTGTATTAGTTTTTTGAAAAAAGGAGTTCTATCAGGAGGGCATTTTATTTTAACATAAGTAACCCCTCCAAAAGATTCAATTTCGACATTTTGATAGGTTAATCTTTCTAAATTTTTCTCCACGCCTTTAGTATTTTCTAAATCTCTCTCCAAAACAATCAATGTTGTTTCGCTATTCTGAATAAATCTTCTTTTATTCTCTATGGATCTAAAAGTAAACAGAGTAGCTATAATGAGAGTACTCATTATCAAAGGAAAAAAATTTAAATTTTTATTACTCAAAAACATAAGAGACTCCAAAAACTCCTATGTTATATATCACTGCGAATTCATAACTTCCAATAGAGTTT
>Ga0181369_1000185_pt1 | contig 17975 bp, 18 predicted proteins | sample LowvirmetaG_8_FD_130088 | JGI IMG/M metagenome (GOLD analysis project Ga0181369, IMG submission 130088) | Marine viral communities from the Subarctic Pacific Ocean - Lowphox_04 viral metaG | ecosystem: Environmental > Aquatic > Marine > Oceanic | place: Subarctic Pacific Ocean | collected... | reverse complement strand
TGGGTCAAGGGTCGCTATTCATGGGGGTGCGAATTAGAGAAGGCTATGGGAGTAGGTTATGCGAGGGCGAGGGTAGGAGTGTCACTTAGGAATCTATAGACCGACGCATGTGGGCGCAGGTGGGGGCGCAGTATAGCGTTCTATAGAATGCCTGTGCCACACCCACGCCCCACTCACGCATAGCACGCACGCAAGGTTTAGCCATAGCACAAAGTGCTATGCCGTTCTATAGAACGGGGTATGGCGGCCATAGCACAGCCCATAGCACCCCCCATAGCACGCCCCTTAGAAGGAGAGATACCCATAGCACACCCCATAGCACTTCTTTTAACCACGCACAGCATTTTAGAAAAAAAATTTTGTAGAAAAAAATTTAGTATAAAAGTAATTTTTATGCGAATAACTTTTATTCTCATTGTTCTTAGCACCTGCATGGTGGAGTATGACTTCTGTGATTGTTGTAGTCCTACCGAACTTGCTTTTGCAGTGATGAAAGCAAAGAAAAAGTCCAAGCCGTTTCACGGTTATAACCCAAATAGGCATCACCGAAAAGGTGGGCTGAACGCTAAGGGTAGGGCGGCGGCCAAGAGGAAAACCGGCGCAAACTTGAAGCCGCCTGTAACTACCAAGCCGTCAAAACTTAAGCCGGGTAGTAAGTCTGCAAAGCGTCGTAAATCGTTTTGTGCAAGGATGAGTGGAATGAAAGGGCCAACTTCTAAGAAGGGCAAACTTACTCCAAAAGGTGCATCACTAAAAAGGTGGAATTGTTAATGACAGCGTTTAATCAAGCATGGGATATTTTGAAGATGCGTTTTAGAGATTTTCAAGACAAAGCAAAAGGAATGCAAGATGACATTAATTATAGATATGCAAGAGAACATGGCGACTCAAATATGATGCCATCTCATGAACAAGACACAGTTAATCAAAGCATAGTAGATAGATTAGTGCATGATAATATGCAAGAAAACATGGAACAGGGTAAAGTCGGAGAGCAAACTACAGATGCGTTAGCGAGTGGTAAACCTTTATTCGTACCTAGATTTGACGCTCGTGCAATACGACCACGATTTACAGTAAGACAAGATATACAAGATAAAATGCCTTATTCAATGTCGGATTTATACACTGATAAACCCCCAATTAATTATTATGACCCGGCAAATTATGCTGAATCTCCTTCGCCAACTCTTACTGAAAAAGATATGGAGATGTTGAGAAGGTTTGACACCAATAAGTTTAATTTGTAAACTACTTTAGGCTCGGACATGAGTGCGGTTGAATTACTTGGATATTTTTTAGTGGCTTTTATTATAGGCTACGCATGGGCTTGGTTTGCAATTATTGATGATAAAACTACTGACTTCAAAGTTTTTAGTAATGATGAAGAAATAGAAGAATTCCATAAGTCTTGCTTTCACGGTATGAGGAAGGGGATTGAATGAAGGTAACCGTCTATGAGGTTGGCCCTCGTGACGGTTTGCAAAATTTAAAACAATTTATACCGACTGAAATTAAAAAGGGCTTGATTAATGAATTATACAAAGCCGGTTTGACTCACATTGAAGAGACATCATTTGCACATCCAAAGTATGTACCACAAATGGCAGATGCCGAAAATGTGTTTAACAAAGGTTCTGTACTTGTAATGAACAAGCGTGGTCTTGATAGAGCGTTAAGTGTAGGTGCTGAAAAAATAAATATTGTATATTCACCGTGTGAAGAGTTTAATGTCAAAAATTTTGGTAAAACAAGAAGTGAATTAATTACAATGTACTACACAATGCTTAACGGAATACCAAAAAATAACATAAGAGTCTATATTTCTATGGCGTTTGGAAGTCCGTATAGCGGCGTAATAACACCTAAAATGATGCAATTGTGTATAAAAGATGCAAAATTGCTAGGTGAAACTGTAGTTTTCTCGGATACCGTAGGTGCGGCCACTAAAGAAGAGGTAGCACTATGGGCGGATATGGCGAAAGAGAATAATTTGAAAGCCGCTATTCATATTCATCATAATGGAGATGAGCAAAAAGCAATTAGAACAGTAAGATATGCTTTATTGGAGGGTATTAGAGAAATAGACTCTAGTATAGGTGGTTTGGGTGGCTGTCCTTTCGTACAGGAGAGTGGTGCTAATTTGTCTACTGAAACATTAGTACGACATTTGAATATATGGGGCTTTGATTGCGGTATAACTGAAAGAAAATTGCAACCGGCGTTAAAAATTGTAAGAGAAATAAAAGAACTTCAAGAATTAATGTTAGTGAAATAGATGTTGATTTCTTGGCTCAACTACTGTTGGGTTTTCTTCTTTATAGTTTTCAGCCATTAATTGTATAGTTCTTTGCATAAAAGGGTCAATATCTTCAATTAATGTACCGTTATTTGTCGGTGTCATTTTATGTGTGCGGTCAAGCATCATTATGTCGTCAATAAATTCTTGTGGTAATTCTTCGTTGTGGTGAAGTTCTACTGAACCTTTTGTTAATAACTCCCATGCTAAATCCATAGGTTCACTTTTTTGTTTATTTGCACTTCTCCTACCATCAATTGCTTGTCTTCTTGCTACATGTTCTTTAAATTGATTTCCTGTTAGACCATGTGCATTAATAGTCTTAGTATTATTATCTCCAAAATTTTCACCCTTAAATGGTTGTCCACCTCTAATAAATGGAGTTTTACGATACATAACAGTTGTAAGTTGAGGTTTATGTGGCATGTTTTCATGTGGTTTAACAATAGCAATAATTGAATCACCTTCACTAAGAGAGTTAGCCGGACTTAAATTATGTTGTCTTAATATTTCTCTAGGGATTCTTTTGGCTTCCATAATATTATCTAATAAATGAGTTCGTATAGCAAACTCTTTGGTAGGAACATCTTTTTTATAATTTCCATCTTTATCCAAATATGGGTTTAATGCAGAATGTATCCTATCTATTACTTCTTGTCTTTGTTTATCATCATCTATTCTATATTTTCCAAACAATCTTAATTTACCATGGCCTTTTTTACCTTCATAAAAATCATTTTGTAATCTTCCTTCAAAACTAGGTTCAGCATTAGGGTCAAATTTAGATTCGGATTCGGCTTCGACTTCGGGTTCTATTTTAGGAGGTAAATTTTGAGCCGGTATATTTTGCTGTTCTGTAGCAAAAGAAAAACTACCATCTCGATTTTGTGCAAATATATTTTCCATATTTTGTCTTGAAACTCCCGAATAACCTTCGGGTAAATTATTTGGTTGAGGTAAAGGTCTACCACTACCGTCTAAATCATTATACATATTTTGTATATGTTGTTGTACAGAAGGATGAACATACTCTCCTTTTGCTACACTTGCACCGGCTTTGGCTTTGTCAGCCATGTCTTGAGCCGATGACATTTGTGCTTGATTCTTTTGTTGTTGCATTTCTGCTCTTTTTTGTTGCATCTCCATGCCTGTTTGAGCCATACTTTTAGGCTCAAGTTTTTTCTTTGCCCCTTCTACAGCAACTTGACCTACCTTTTGACCTATCTTAGTAGCCCCTGCTTTAGCCGCACCTCTTGCTATTGCGCCACCAACTACTTTAGCACCGGCCATCAAAGCGGGTATTATTGGTAGGGCTTTACGCACACCAACAGGTCGGCTCATGATTACCGTATAGGGCGAGCATTCTAAATGCTATCGCTACCTCGCCCATAATAGGTGCGAGCGTGAGCAAGATATTTGTTAAACAGCAACGCACTTTACAAGATTACGGTATGGGGCAAGTAGACGAATTTCCAACAGTTCCTTATGACCCTTCTCAATTAACACCCGGCATCGAAGCAAGTTTAAAAGTACAAAGTGATTCATACAGAAATACACCTATGGGTACCGGTTATAATACATCTAATATTAAACCTAAAAATTTACAAGAATATAGAGATATGTTACAAGATGACTATTATAGAAATGTATCTGCTTATACTAATCCTTCGGAACTTGAACATATAGAAAATGACCTTGAAACTACTAGAAATAATGCTATGCGTCAAATTTCTAACCAAAAGGGTTATTTTGGTCCAAAAAGAAAATTTCAATTGTTTCCAAAAAACGAACCACCTCAACCATTACCCTATGCTCAAACAAAAACTCCCCCTCTTCCTTTTGATATGGATGAAAATGGAAATAATGAATACATTAAATTTAAGGAAGAACAAAAACACATAGAAGCATATAACAACGCAATAAACGATTTAGTGCCGGGTGATTATGATAAAAATTTTGCTAATATAATGCAATATTTTAAAGGAAAAAATAAAGAAAATTTAATGTCATCAAGAAACTTTTTTAACAATTTAGTTAGAAGATATGGTCCTCAAGATGCAACTGAAATAATAAGAAATCATCCCGCTTTTTCAACAAATCGTCAAAGAAGTTTAGCCGAAGTAATACCTGCTTATCAAACTGAAAATCCATTTAACGAGGATGGTTCAATAAAACCCGGTGCTGTACCTCCTGTAACAGCAGTTAAGCAAATGTCTGCTAGTGATATTGAAAGATTAATGCTCGGCGCAGGACTTATGCCTATAGGTTCACAAACTGATTCGGATAATCAAGGATATGAAAGAAATATTGTAATACCATCCACGATGGACCAATTTGCTGTTGAAAATTTTGACGAAAGTAAAGCAAAAAGTAAACTTAGAAAACCAATGATTATTGCTGATATTAATAGAGAAAATCGTGGTGGTACACAAGCCGGTAGTTTTGTTTCACCTACTACTACACCGGATATTAGGGCGGCAATAATAGCATCAAAAAGAGAACCACATAAACAAAGAATGTTAGGCATAAGAGGATTAAATCCTATTGATGATTTTGTACAACAAAGAGCATCTACAGGACAACGAGAAGGAACGAGTGAAGGATATGTGCATTCAAGAATAGACCCTAGTAGACTTGTACCAATAGAAATCCCGAAAGGTAGCATACCTGCTAATGTTAGAGGTGATACTAAAATAGATATAAATGACCCAACACCTTCACAAGACCAAAGAGTAGCCGCTTTACTTGGTACGGTTAATGATGGTTTTAAACCCGGTATTACATCAAATACTTTAACACCTAGAATGGCTAAGAGAGGTCGTCATAGAGATTTAAATTTAGAAACATTATTTAATTTTCACAATAATGGATTTGATAATACTCGACAATCAATTAGAGGGCAGATAAAAACAAATAAAGATAGAATAGAAAGTTTAGATGAATCACTTGAAATATATCAAAAAAGATTAAAAGACTTGAAAGATATGACAAGTCAAATTACTAATCCCGATTATTTAGATAATCATAATAATAATATTGAACACGCAGAATTCCGTGTTGATGATATAGAAAGTGAAAAAGAACAAATTGAAACTCAAATGCGACATCTAAATCATAGATTACTTTATCACAATCAAGATTTCCAAGAAGCATCTAAACAGTATGCAGATGCATTAAGAAGTGTAGATACACAATTACCATTTTTTAGTGATGTGCCTCAAAAGGGTATTAATTTAGATGAAGAACTACCAAAACATCAATCATCATTAGATGGTTATGAAGGTGGAACTCAATTAGACGATAGAAATAAATTAAACTTTAATTTAGACAAACATGGCTTTCCATTAAATGAAGATGGTACTGCTATGACACTAAATGAAAAAATTAATTTAGTAACAGACCCTAACTTAAGACAATTAGCAGAAAATATATTTAAAAATAGAAGAAGAGTAATAAGTCAAATAAGAAGTTTTAACACAAAATTACCATTTGGTGATGACACACCAACTAGAAGAAAAATTAAAATCCATGAACTAGAAGATTATCTTGAGAATTTAGAAAGAGCGAGAAGTTATGAAATAGAAGGTAGAGGTAAAACCACAAATCAAGATTTATACCAAGACTACATAGACAAACTAAGGAGGGAACATGCTGATGCAAGGAAAGATATTCGTTAAACAAAGTCTAAGTGATACATATAGGCAATACTTAGAGGATGTAACTATCCCAATGAATACTTATCTTAATGCACCCGAAGAGTTTGTAACTACTAAACCATCTATTTATCATTCATTAAGAATGCAACCTGCTACTGATATATTAACAGGTCAAGTAAGAAATTCACCCGCAAGAGCAAGAGCATTAGCAAGTATAGACAATTTACAATTTCAAGATGATATAAAAAATTTCTCATTACCATTAAGCACTAATCAAGGACTACCGCTATACGGTAGACATGTTTATCCCAGTGAATTATATTCTTTTAATCCTAGTTTTCGTGAAAAACATCTTGCCGATTTACCAGAAAGTTACAAGAGGGCATGGGGTGACGGAACAAAAAACAGGCCGCTTAATTTATATGGTTTTACCGGTGATGCGTTTACTCCGCAAAGATTTACCAATAAAACATTACAACCGGAAGGAATAATTTATGGTAATTTAGATGAAAATGATGTAGTTCAATTAAACACTAGACCTGCTTCTGCTCAAAGATTTAGTCAAGTAGCAAGAGCATTATCACCTTTCCATCCGAGTAGAGATGTAAAAGATTTAGGTGTGCATTCGGAAGATTTAGCAAGAGATATTATGGATGCGGGTATCCCACCGATATTAGCAGAATCTAATGTAGATATTGAAGGTAAAACTCACCATTTACCATTTAGAATAGATGAACCAATAGATGTAAAAGAAGCACATGACTCATTTGCTCAATATGATATGGGTAACTTAAATCGCCCAACCCCGCAAGGTCTTGAGCAGTTTACACTTGATTCTATTAGAGCAGGTGAACCAATGGACATCGTTATGCAGTTGTTGAAAGAGGAAATACCATACAGCAGTAGAGATTATCCACCACAAGCAATTTCTGTATCTACAGGTAGTCCACTTGTAACACCTAAAAATGCAGGTGAAACACCCGAAGTATGTAATATGCCGGGATGTGAGTCGGGTTTACCACCTGTAGTCTATAGAAGAATGGCTAACCCAATTAGAAGTATAGATAATCATGAATTTATGTGTGAGCAGTGCGCTTACAAAAACGATATGCAATCATTACTATATCATAAAATGCTTAAAGGTGAAATAACTTTAGCAGATTTTGCTATGCGGTTGCTCAAGGAAGAACCTTTACAATTGAGAAATAGTGCTGAACTTGCTGAATTAGCAAGGCAAGGTGACATAGAAGCATATAATGAAATGATGGAAAGAACAGGTGATTATTACTTGGCTAATGAAATAACCGGAGAACCCGATATGGAGGCTAACTTAGAGACTTATGGGGCTGAAACAGGTAAAAATCCATTTAAAAATCTCCCTATTGGGCGTACAAATCAAATTCAAATTCATCAACCTCCTGTGACCCCTATTCATGCTGATAAAAAATTACACAATTGGCAATATAAAAACGCAAGCGAACCAATGAACATCGCTATGCAGTTGCTTAAAATGCCTCAAGAAGCAAAGGACTACGCAACTCAAATCCATGAAGGGCAAATGTATGGTGAGCAACCTTACATGAATCATGTAGAAGATGTAGCAAGTGGATTTGATGACCCACACCTTCAACGAATTGCGTATCTTCATGATGTTATAGAAGATTCGGAAACGGGTATTGGAGAAATACATGAGCGTTTTGGAGAAGATGTAGGTCATGCGGTTGATGCCCTTACAAGAAAGGAAGGTGAACAGTATTTTGATTACATCAATAGGGTAAAGGAACATCCCGAAGCAACACAAGTTAAATTGGCTGACTTACATTCTAATTTGAAAAATAATCCAAATGAAAGTTTAGCAAGGCGTTATCAAAAGGCAATAGGTATATTGACGAATAAAAGCGAACCAATGAACATCGCTATGCAACTGCTCAAAGAGCGTGTAAGCCCCGAAGCCAAGCGACATAAGTTAGAGTACGATAAGAAGTATGAATCTTCACCGGAGAGAGTAAAGTACCGTGAAGAATTAAACCGTGAGCGTAGGCGTAGACATATTATGGGGCAGGGTGGGCCGGATATGAGTCATACCAAAGACCATACCATTGTACCGGAAAGCCCTCATACTAATCGGGCAAGGCATTTTAAAGATAAAGGAACATTACTATAGTTATCACGATTATCATTATCTTTATTATAATATATGATAATAATATATAATCAATAAATATGATATGATAAATGATAATCGTGATAACCCAATAGAAATCTTTATATTGGCTACAAAATTGACCAATGGTGAGCAACATGCAAGGAACAGGACAAGACTCGGATGCAGAAATTAGACTAATGGGGCTTATTTTAGCCCAATCAGCCTTAGTAGGATTAGCCGTAGGGGTATTTGATGCAAAACTTTGGTTAATAAGCGATACACCTATGTTAAACGGGTTTACTTACGCTATGGCCGCTTTCTTTGTACAAGGTATTGCTTATTATTTCTTTAAAATGTTCTTTGAACAAAATATGCAAGAAAGAGTAAGAGCAACCGGAGTACAAAGGTCAAGAGATGCACGATACAAGCAAATGCAAACACAATTTGACAACAGAAGAGTCGAAATGGAAATGCGAATGCAAGAAGCCCAACTTGAGCGTGAGTTGCGTTGGATGGAAGCAAACCCCGGTCAAATGCCCCCAAGTTGGGGTGTACCGGGTGGTTCACAATCTATAATTTCAAAGTATGATACCGGACAATTTAATCCCGGTATTCCAACTCATGATGCTGAAATAGAACAACCAATTAATCTTGGAATTACAGAAGAAGAAGAAACCACATCTAAGAAAAAGAAATGAGGTGATTAGTTGGGTCGTATATTCAAAACGCCTACTGATGATTCTACAGAAGCAACACTACGGGCTATGCACACACAAAATATGTTAGATACATATTATGAAAAAGGTGTAGGTTGGTTGAGAACATTATTATTTGTCGTTATTGCTATATTTGTCACTAGTGCTTTTGAGTTAAAAAGTGGAGATTCAATATGGGAAAACACTGTTGAATGGTTTTGGAATAAAGTAGAAAGTTGGGTAAGTGGTGATTAAATGGTTGAACCTGCCGGTACTGCTTTAGTTGGTGTTGCTGTGTGGGGGCAGAATCTATACAATTCTTGGCGACCAAGAAAAGTCGGAATATACGGTGCGGCTATGGTTGGTAAAACCACATTAGACAGATATATGACTACACCCGGTGAAATGGAAGAAATACCCGATGAGGAAAGAACAAACCACATGAGGTTACTTGGAAAATATCTATTACCAAAACCCACTAGAAAGCGTATATCATGGAAAGGAGATAGGCGAGTAGTATTTTCTGCCGACTTAGGTGGACAAGAGAGATTTTGGTCACTGTGGATAGACGATATGGTTGCTCGACAAGTAGAGGCTGTGGTGTATATGTTTGATGAAAGAGCCTTCAAAGGTGGAGATGAAGCATTACAACAAATAGCCGGATTCAAATATTTAGTAGACTGTATAATTAATAGACAATACAGGTATCGTAATCTCAAAAGTAGATGGAAAGGTAAAAAATACGCACCAAGACTTGTTATGCTTGTAGCAAACAAGGCTGATAGATTTTTTGATGAAACTGCCGCTATGCTTTGGCAACAAAATAGAATAGGTGAACATAAAGTATTTGACCCATTTAGAGATGATTTAGTTAGATTACAAAAAGCCGGAGTGCCTACTAGGAGGTCATTCATGGCTACAAGAATAGGATGGAATGTAGAAACTACATTAATAGATTTACTTTCTGCGTAGGTGATATGATGAATAAAAAGACAAAAATAATAGCAGTGAATAAAAACACAAAATGTGTAAGAACAGTTATACCAAATGCGATGGCTGAATTAATTGATGTTAAAGCCGGTGATGAGATTACATGGGTATTAAAAACTGATAAAAATAAATTTTATCTTGAAGTAAGTAAGGTGGAATAAGATGTACAATAGTAATAATCAACAAAATTTAGGACAAGTAAATCAAGCACAATTATTGGCATTAAGTCAGCAAGGTAATAATTCATTAACTCATAAAGCATTAATTGAACAAGCAACAGCACAAGCGGCTATGCAAGAAGCATCAAAGAAAACTGATTTACAAGTACCTAAAGTAAATTTTTATCCGAGTCGCCATCCAAATCCTCACAAAGCAAGAAAAAAAGATATTAAACAAGCATACAAACTTCTTACACCCACTAAAAGAAGCATATTTAATCCTTTTAGATTATTTTTTGGAAGAAAATATCGTTATAATAAACAAAGTCATGTATGTGTAGTAGATGGTTGTGATTGTGCTAATTTAATTCAGTATGATAATTTATATGCTAAAATATGTGATGAAGATACCGGAGAATCTTTGTGGGATGTATATTGGAAAAACCCGGTAACAGGAGAACCCGAAGCGTTTGTCGCTCGTGAAAAGGTTACAAGTGGTCGTAAGATGCGTGGTACATATTGCCCCGAACACATGCATTTATATCATTTACTTTGTAAATGGGAAGCAGAAGAAGATAAAATAAGTGAATCAAATCCTAAAAGACTTAGAGATAGGGTTAAGAAAGGAGTATCTATTGTTACAGTTCCTATTACAGCAATAAAGAAAAATGACCCTACACCGGAAATGCTAAAAAAATATGAGCCATTTTTTGCTGAATTAGAAAAAGATGCAAGAAAAACTAAAGGAATTAATATTCAGTATTATACTAATCCTATGACTAAGCAAAACGATATTACAATTGTAAGTTTTGATTTAAGAATATTTCAGCATGAATTGGCTATGTTTAATCAACCTACACCTGCTTTTCAAGCGATGTTAAACCAACAAGTAGAAGAAGTAGTTAATCAAAACACTAATTTGATAGATACTCTTCCGAAGGAGTGATAGAGATGTTTGGACTTAGTGGAAATAATCAAAATACTAATACCTTGAATTTAGGTGTTTCATCTCAACAACCTATGCAAACAGCCAATCCGTGGGCGCAACAACAACAATCTAATCCGTTTATGGCAGGTTTGTTTGGAGGACAACAACAAGCCAATCAATATATGCAACAGCCTATGCAACCACCAAGTGAACTAGAAATTCAAATGGAATTATTAAAACAACAAGCAACTATTGAAAGATTTGTTGCAAGTAGTCAAATGGGAGTATTAATTGAAATGATGGGAAGTGTAGTTACTTTAAGTGTTTTAGAAATATTAAGAAACGCTACTTTCATAATTAATGAAGATGATGGTACTATGAAAATGGATACTACTACATTACCTGCTAATTTACAAACTATGAGTGCAGAAAATATAGCAAGTCAATTTACTAACTTGCAAGCATCAGCGCAACAAGTAGTTAATCAAAGTGAAATGACACAACAACAGTTAGCCGCATTAGCACAACAATCTATGATGGGTGGTGCTTTAGCGGCTTTACAAAGTGAAGGAGTTATGGAAAAAGTCGGAGGCGGAGTAGGAAGTTTCGCTCGTTCAATGCTAACAGGAGGAAGATAAAATGATAGATAGAGAATACTCAACATATATACCGCAATCGTTTGCCGCATCTACACTAGATGTGCTTAACCCAAATAGAAGCGTAATAATAGATATGATTATGGTGCAAATTATTTCTATGATTGTAGTCATGTCTATGATTTTAATTTTCAAAGGTGGTACTATGCCTTCTTCAACAATATCATATTTCTTAGTAGGTTTATTTGCTAGTTTTCTTATGCTTAGTGGAGTCTATAGTCGTATCACTAGATGACGGCCACTTTCCTATGGGGCAACTTGAGTTAAGTAAACTTATTTTAGTTTTAACAAAGCACCCACACATATCACATCTTTTACCACCGAACTGACAAGAGTTGCATACTTGTTCTCTTAGCATCTTTAGTTCGGGTGGAGTTTTGTTGTTAAGTGCTACATCAGTAGCGGCTCTTGTTAGACTTTTGAGAGTCTGCATATTTAGGGGAACACCGGCAACTCTTTTTGCTCTCCACATAGTACTTTCCAAGTTATTTTTCTCCATAAGCATTTTGTAAGGGATAGACATAAGCGTGTACATGCAGGAGGCGAATCGCATAGTGAAACGCTCTTGCAAACTTTGTACTAGTGATAGTAGAGATGAGATAGAAGAACAATTACTCAACGGTCATATTAGTCCAAAAGAAGTAGACAAAATGATGAATTGGCGAGCCAATACTACTGATAGACACTTCCGTAATCACATGGGCGAATATCACATGGCGGCTAATCCATCTTGTCCTATTTGTGCAAGTCCTAAAAGAGCCGAATATGAAAAAGAATATTTTGAAGGAAGTGCTGATACTCATGCAATAGCAGAAGAGTTAGGATGCGCTGAAAGAACAGTCTATAATCACATGAAGCATCACTTCCAACCTTTAGTGCAAAAAACTGCGGCATACGAAGTAGCACTAGCGGCAGGTCAAGAAATTCAATTATTGCGTTCCAATGCAGAAAAATTAAACAGTAAACTAAGTGAATTACTAGATGAAGGTACAGTTCATGAAGATGGTTTTGTTCGTGATGCTGTTATTTTACACAAAGAAGTAAGAGAAACAGTAAAAGATTTACTTCGCTTCCAAGACCAATGGGGGGCTAAGACAGATAATCAACAAGTCAATCAAACTATCAATGTATTACAGATTGAACTTAGTAAAGAAAGCCCGGAAACTTGGACAAGAATCAAGAAGCAGTTAGTCGAAAATATGGGGGTTGAATAATGTCAATGATGGGTCGAGGGTCGGATACAAGAATGTACTCGCCAAGAAGCGAGTCATCTCACATGTATGGTTCGGCTAACGAAGATGGTGGTAAATATAGCCCTACATCTCCCGAAGATGCTGATAAGCGTAGGGAAGAAAAACAAAGAAAAGACGAGGAAAGAAAAGCAAGACTCAAAGATATTAAACACATCAAAATAAAACCGTCACAAGGATTAGGAAGTGGTCCTAAATTACCTACAGAAGAAGGGTTAGATGATGGTAACAAGCGTGATGATGAGCGTGAAATATCTCTTCAAGGTGGACCGGCAGGTAGTCGTGGACATTTACTTGACTTAGCCACAGGTGCAAAAACAGGCACAGGTTCAGCGATGGGTACGGGTAATTCCGCAGTTAGAACAGGCGAGCCAATGGAAGATGCTTGGTCTACATTATTGAAAGAAGATGATGAATATAATTTTACGGTAAATGATGTAATAAACACACCTAGACACACATGGTATAGCCAAATAATGGGAAGAGATACACCAATGGTTGATACTTTAGTAGATAGTGGGATAATGCCTGCTTTAGGATACGATAATCACCATCATGGCGACCCCGCAATTATAAGTGACTTTCATGAAGGAGATGTTAGTGTAGATGAGTCACTTGAAAACATTATGAATCATAGAAATTCTTTGATGGTTTTAGATGCTAAAATGCAAGGTAAAGAAGATACAATTCCGCAAGAGTTTCATGGTTATCACAATAATTTTAATTTCACAACGATGATGGAAAATGAAGGTATACCACCACATATACAAGCGGCGCAACATTTAGCATTTTTATATTCTCATTTAAATTATCTTGGTCATAAAATTGGCCCTCAAATGGGTGAAGCCGATGATGATTTTAACATGAAATACGCAAGTGAACCGATGAATGATGCTTGGTCTACATTATTGAAAGAAGAGGATGATGTACCCGACATGAGTAATTTTAAAAATCCGGGTACACAATCCGATATGTATATGGATGATTTTATGGAACATGTTTTTGACCAAGGATGGCCTTTAATTCCTTATACAGAATTGAGTGAAAAACAAAAAATGATTATAGATATGATGCAAAGCGCACCTCCTTCATATTTTACTGACCCTGCAAGTGGTTCTCCCCAAGACGGAGGCTCATACGAAACAGACTCTTACCAAAATTTATTTTCACCGGATAGACACCATCTTTATTCGGATGAAGATTACGATGAGTATGCTCGTTATCTTAAACATTATTTTGATGCTTCTGCCGCAATTGAAGATTTACCTCATGAGGTAAAAATGCAAGTTATGAAAAATATTTTTTATGCTCATGATATGAAACAGAAAGACCCAAATTTTGATTTGACACCGTATAAAGACGATTTTCAACATCCTTTACATCCCGATACTGTAGCAAGAAAAAAGATGGCAGAAGAATTTGAACATTGGAATGTGGATGACCCACATACTGAAAATTATTATCGTTATAAACCAAGTTCTTTTGATAGGGCAAATTTCAATGAAAGTACAGGTTTCACTATGAGTGAACCGATGGATGATGTTTGGAGTGAATTACTAAAGCGTGAAACTCCAAAAACAATACAGGCTCGTCGTCGCCGTGAAGGAAGGCAAAATTTTAGACCATCTACAGGACAATTCAAAAAACCACCCGGCGGTCAATCCGGTGGTGCAGGTGCTACCATGCGTAGATTCAAAGCAAGAATGCGTGGTATCAAAGGTAGTAAAAGAACAGGTTTGATGAAACCACATTTATCTGTTGAGATGAGCCACCGTGGTATTGCTACTAAACAACCTATGAGCAAAGACCCGCAAAAGTATCGTCAATATATGGGGCAACAAGAAGCACAAAAAATCCTCGGTGGAGTAAGAAACACATTTTCACCTCACGCTAGACACAGTGCTAGAAGTTTTGTAGCCGGTCCTACCGGTGGTGGTAGACTAACAGGTATGCTACCGGGTCAAGCAGGTCAAATGAGACAACCCTCTTTGAGTAGGTTAAGTAGACCACGCAGACCTCGTATGCCTCGTATGCCTCGTATGCCAAGACCACCAATGGCACCACAAATGCCGATGATGCCACCTGCGCCTCCTGCACCTATTATGACAAGTGAAGATACTCCTTCACAAATTATGATGAGTAGTGATAGAACTGAAAGTGATATTCTAAAAGCAAATAGACATGCTAGAAAATTAGAGATGTTAGAATTAATGCGTAGATTAATTGATTTACAAAAGAAAAGAAATAAATTAATGAAATATGTTCAAGGGGGAGGTTCTGCTTTTGAAAACGGTCATGTACCCACCCACCCTGCCGGTGTTCAACAACACGAAGATGAAGATGAGAAAAATGATGGACCTACACAGAATTTAGAAACTAATTCAAGTCGTTTAGGTCTTGACCCTGCGGGGCATCTATCCGGTAAGAGGGGGCATTTCGGTTGATAGGAATAAAACCTTTTTTACTTCAAAAAGCATGGAGTATGATAGGTTATACTCCACAAGGACCAACAATGTTTCGTAACCCACCGGCACAACATTTCAAACCACCACAAAATATGGATTTACCTTTGTTTGCTCATGATGGTAGAGGAAAATCTTTGGTAGGTGAATGGGCAAATGGAGAGCATGGAGAGCAAATTTACAATACAGAACTTGGCTCTTTTCAACACGGTATAGATGCTTTAGCAAGCCATTTAGGAGATTTCTTACGAAGAAACAATATTAACAGAAGTCCGGTAGATGTGATTAATCAAGCAATAAAGCAATTCAATGCTACTCATACAGATAAGGGTCATCAATTACCTATGTTTGATAATTTGGCTTGGAGGAAACTAAGAGCCGGTATGTTACCACCGGGCGATGGAGATAGAGAATCAGCCACAAGACCAACTCGAACTCATAATAACACTTTAATTACTACTTACACAAATAAAAATGAAGAAGATACTCCGTTTGGTAGGTTTATGGAATCTTACTCAATACCTTTTCATCAACAATTACAACATGTATTAGAAGATGAACATGGTGTAGAACAACAAGAATGGAAGCAAATGCCATTTGTGAAATATCCATATATGTACGCACATTTCACCGTTCCTAATGTTATGGATGAAAACGGAAATGTTCGTGCTTATGTTAGAAGTAATCATAGAGAACATCCCGGCCAAGTAACTTCACAAATGATGGGTGGCGCACCGGCAGATTACTTTGGAGATACGCAAGATGTACACACATGGGAAACCTTACACCACTTACCCGATATTTTCTTTTATCCTAAATTAAATCAACATGGAAAGAAAGGCGGTAAAATTCCTACCGGTTTGTATCAATCTGCACACGCTATGATAGACCAAATCATGGATAAAGGTATAGAACATATACCGGATATTAATGTTACTTACAATCAATCCGGTAAACTAACTCAACCCGATATGGTTCAAAGACCATTAAGAGAAGTCTTACAAACACCGGATATGCGTGAGGCATTAATCAAAGATTTAGCACATGCACCCGCTATGATGTATTTGTTTGGTAGAAGTTTTCAAGGAGATTTTAAAAATCTATACAATCTTATGATGGAAAATTATGGTACCGGAGAAGATGGTATATCACATGAGGACCACATGAGATTTCTTCAACCGGGAGAAAAAGGTGGTAAAGGGTTACATACTACTGCCGGTAAAATCATGGCTCTTGCTCGTAAATCGGGTGTTGGAGAAAATGAGAGTAGAAGTAAATTTGGCGACCATCAAATAACATCCGAAGAATTAGAAACATTAGGAATTAAACATCACAATGAAACTGCACTAGGTCAAGTAGACAGGTATCGTGGGATAATCGAAGCCTTAGCCGACCATCAAGCAAGTGCTAGAGGTCATAATGTAAAAATGGGAATTGGTGATATACCAACTGAACCAATGCAAAATCTTGATATTTTTGGATACCCCGAAGAGGGTGCTAGTATGGGTATGGAAGAACACATGTCACCATATTTCCATGATATGAGTGATTATGCGCCGAGTGAAGGTATGCCCATTCCACCTCAATCCTCACCTCCCGCATCAGTAGATGCACTTCCTAGTTCCGCCGGTGACACAGGCATGTCTATCCCGGTTTCTCGACCTCTTCCGGTTTCTCAACCCGGCGGAACACCCCCACTCCCAAGTCCGGCGGTTGCTGTGCGGCGACCACCTCTATCTTTGCCGCAAGAATTTCAAGAGCGCAGACCACAAGCGGCATCTTTTGACCCTGCACAATTTAGACAATTTTTAGGTCTTAGACCCGGAGAGGAAGAACTAACTGGATTTGAACAAGCACAGCAAAGAGCAATCGCTGACCCACGACAAACTCTTCTTACTCAATATATGAAATCCGAAGATTCACATTTACCAATTATGGATAGAACATTAAAGGCTTTGGAAAGAATGCAATTCCACGAAGCGAGTTTAGATGCGAGTATCAGTCATGGTGCGGTTTTTGCTGATGTAAACCAAATAGCCAAACATGTAGGTCTTACAAGTGGTGAGGTTAATTCTATAAATGAATCAATGGGTGATTGGCACAAGATAGCAAAGGCATATCATGTGCAACCTAAAGTTGTAAAAGTAATTAAATTAAATATGAAGTGATATTATGGCTAAAATTCTTATTAAAAAATCTACACCTAAAGGTGTGTTAATTAAAAAGAGAGTAGACCAACAACTTCCAAACGACCAAGGATTATTTCAAACACCGGATAGGGGTAAATCTTTAATGGATTTTGCTAGAACTGCCTTCGGACCAAGAAGAAAAAAAGCAAGTAGCGAGTTTGATGTTGATAGACCCGGTATTAAACCAACAGCAAGATTAGCCGCATTTGCAGGTTTGGCGGGTAAAGGAATTGCAGGTCTTGGGGCTTTAAATGAAACTATGAATGCTATGCAAGGTGGTAATATGACCGCACCATTAGGTATAGGTTATTCTTATGAAAGACTTGACCCAACAGGAAGAATGATTAGTGATTTTGCCGACCCTACTTTATCTCATAAACCTGTAAAATTAGATAATACACCACCAAAAAAAGCAAGTGTTGATGCGTTTTTAGACCCACGAAATAGTCATACAAGAGGACCAACAGGACCACCTTTACCTGCGGATTCACCTCTTGCTAGATTCGGAAACCCGGAGGCCGGTTTAGCCCCTCGAATACCCGGTAG
>Ga0181369_1000184_pt1 | contig 18000 bp, 25 predicted proteins | sample LowvirmetaG_8_FD_130088 | JGI IMG/M metagenome (GOLD analysis project Ga0181369, IMG submission 130088) | Marine viral communities from the Subarctic Pacific Ocean - Lowphox_04 viral metaG | ecosystem: Environmental > Aquatic > Marine > Oceanic | place: Subarctic Pacific Ocean | collected... | reverse complement strand
GAAGAAACCATTAAACTATGGGAACATATCTCACAGAAGAAAAACTGGAGAATAGTTCAATTACCTAATGGATTTTTACAAACCGAATACAAGCAAATAGATTCAGATGAATGGATTGATGTTACCAGAAGAGAAACTATAGAAGGTGCAGAGCAAGCAATAGATAGTTCTATTGAGCACTACACTAAAAAGCTAGAGTTTACCAAAGGACCGAAAGTAGTTAAAACCTTCGAGTAGTATTCAAACACAATTATATTAAATTAAATTAAATGCAAGAATTAAAGTTAGTTAAAAACCTGACTTTTGGCGATACTGCTAGAAGTCAGGTATTAACTGGGGTTGAGAAACTTACAAATGCAGTAGGTTCAACCTTGGGAGCAAGTGGTAAATGTGTTATATTAGAAGACGCTAATGGACAACCACAAATAACAAAAGATGGAGTGACAGTTGCGAATAGCATTACGTTACAAGATCCATTAGAAAACATTGGGGCTACGCTAATTAAACAAGCAGCTCAAAGAACAGTATCAGATGCTGGTGATGGAACTACTACTGCTACTGTATTAGCTAAAGCAATATTAGATCAAGCTACAGAGCATTCTTTGCTAGATGAGCCAAGAGCAATGAAACAAGGTATTGAATCAGGTGTTGAAAAAGTTATAAAATATTTAAACAAAAAGTCCAGGAAAGTAACTGGCAAAAAAATAGACCAAGTAGCTACTATATCAGCTAATAATGATAAGGAGCTAGGCAAGGTCATAGGAAAAGCATTCCGATTAGTAGATGAGACAGGGGTTGTTATGATGGAAACAAACGAACAGCCAGAGACTATCGTTGAGTTAATAGAGGGTGTTCAATATGACCAAGCGTTAAAGAACAACCACTTTATTACCAACAAAGAAAAAGGAACGGCTGAACTTGAAAACCCTTTGGTTCTAATTGTAGAATCAGTTATACCCAACGTGAGGAAGATTCAGTCTGTCCTTGAATTTATTATAAAAAATGGTAAGAGCCTTCTTATCATTGCAGATGTTGACCCACAAGTAGTTTCCGCGCTTGCTATGAATAAAACGAAGGGTAATATAAAAGTCAACATCATAGATGCGCCAACATATGGAATCAGCAAAAAAGATGTATTATCAGATCTTTGTGCGGTCACTGGCGCTACACTTATTAATGAGGATCTTGGTGATGATATGGATATAATACAACCAGAACATTTAGGCAAATGTATTAGATCTGTTACTAATCATGAAGAAACAATATTGCAAGTTGATTTAACTGATAACACTGAAGTTAAAGATACTATTACCTTATTAGAAAGTAATATAAAAGAAACTAAAAACCCTAACATTATAATTAGACTAGAGAAACGTTTAGCTAAGTTAAAAGCTAAAGTTGCTACAGTTAAAGTTGGGGCAAACTCTGAAATAGAACTGAAAGAGAAGAGAGACAGGGTTGAAGATGCTATTTGCGCTACAAAAGCTGCGATTAAAGAAGGTATAGTACCAGGCGGTGGTATAGCTTTGTTAAATGCTAGTTTTAATTTGAAACCAACTTGTATAGGTGAGGAAGTATTATACCAAGCTATAAGAAGACCTTATGAATTAATATTAAAAAATGCAGGGGTTGAAGAATTAAAAAAGCTTGAAGAAGGTAAAGGATTAGATGTGGTTACAGGAAATACGGTGAATATGGTAAAAGCCGGAATTATAGATCCTTTGTTAGTTACTAAGAGTGCATTAACAAACGCAGCTTCAGTAGCTACAACTATATTATCAACTGATTGTGTAATCAATAACGTAAGAGTATGAAAGCAATCGGTAAATATTTAGTAATTGAACCAATTAAAGAAGTTGATGTTCAAACAAAAGGTGGATTAATTCTAGCTGAAAAGCAAAGAGAAGACGTTAGATATAGAAGAGCTAAGGTTATAGAACCTGGCTCTGATATATCTGTATTAAAAAAAGGTGATGAAGTCTACTACGATAAAGCAGCTGGTTTTAATATTGAAATAAAAAAAGAAAACTATAAAGTTATAAAAGAACACGACGTAGTTATTATTTTATGAGAAGGTTAAGTTCTAGTGATTTAAAAGAACTAGGTTTACTTAAACATTATAGGATAATAAGGAAGTGGGCTTGTAAGACTAATGAATTAACAGATGCAGATCTAGAGCTACTAATTTATTTAGATGCTATAGATATGTTTACTAAAGATGATTTTATAAAAGGTACGTACTCATTTAGCTGGGATAACAGGCGCTGGAACAGATTATTGAAACAAGGGTGGATAGTTGTGTGGAGAAAAAGAAATCGCACTACCCAAAAATATCATATATATAAAGTTTCCTATAAGTGCAAACAGCTAATTAGTAGGATGTATCGGATCATGCTAGGCGAAGAAGACATGCCTACAACTAAACTAGAAAGTAGTAATAGATATAGCTATAAAGTAATTACTAAATCAATACACTACGTTAACAAAGACAAAACAAGATAATATGGCATTTAAACTAAAATCACCATTTCATGTAACGCCTATGGGGCAGACATTAGGTAAAGGTGGAACAGCTAGCAGGTATTCAGGTCCAAGTAATATTATGAGTTCGGTTGCCGGTATAGACTATGCTGAGGCAGAAGGTACTCAAAATCTTGAGCCACCACCTAGCAATGAAACAACAGAAAGATTAGCTAAAATGGGTGAAGATGGTGTACCATTAGGTTTAAACCCTAAGCAAAAAGCTAGAAGAGAGGTAAAAGATTTTAGAAAAGGTTTAAAAGCTGACGCTAAGTTTGATAGACAAACTGAAAAAGCTAAGAAAATTTACAAAAGAAACGAGTTTGAAGAATTGCAAAATCTAGATGAAAAAGGTTATATTATTCCAGAAGGCGATGAAGGATCTGGAACTACTTATTATAATCCAGATGCTGCTAAGAAAGAAAAAGAAAAAAGATCCAAAGATGCTTTTGACAGAAAGTGGAAAGCAACTGAAGATTATGTTAAAGCATCGCAAGATGCTGCTGCGCAAGATAAAAGAATTCAAGATAAAATAGCTGGTAAAGATGTTGAAAACTGGGGTAAAACTGAAGAAAAAGATCCCGCAACAAAAATGTTAAATATGGAAAAACCAAATAGAGCAGGAACACCTGTAAGGATGTTAAAGTCTATGGAAGACAAAACACCTATGAAATATAAGTCTGTTAGAAAAGCAGAAAGAGAAAATTTAATGTCAGCTTTAGCTAAGCAAGGTGAGCCTATAGGAACAAATGATTTAGGTACGCCTGCTGGTGCAGCTCCAGGTTACAATGTAGAAAGAAAACCTCTTAAACCTGCAAGTGAAATTAAAAGTAATCCAAACTTTGCAACACCTGGTACTGAGTTTAAAGCTACTAAACCAGGTGAAAGTAATCAACCAAAGAGAGTTACTGTAGGTGATAGAGCTAAAGAAAGTGTTAAAAAAGCCGTAAAATTTAGTGTTTCTGCTGCTTTAAAAAAAGGTGAGCCTGTAAAAAAAGAAATGGTTAATGACTTTACAATGAACATGGATGATTCTACTTCATTAGAAATGCCATTCACCAAACCTGTTCAAAAAATGAGGCCTAAGAAAGCTAATATTAAAAACTCAAATAAAAAAGGTAAGGGTGGTAAAGTAACAATGGATAGAAAAGTATCTACAAAATTTTAAATTATGAGTAGTCCATTAAATAAAATAGGAGCAGAAACTTTTTTAGGTTTAGGTGGCGTGTTAGGTAAGCCACTAATAGAAGGTTTTAAAAATAGAAAAGAACATGGCGGTGGTTTAGCAGGGATTGTTAAAGGAACTGGAGAGCAATTAGGTTTTGGTGATAAAGATCAAGCACTAAGTGAAATAAATTCCAAGCTTGACAAACTAATAGGCGAAGAAGGAGATGTTCCTAATCCAGCTCAAGATCCAGCTCTAGCTCCTCAAGCTCCATTTCAGCCAGCAACACCTTTAAACTTTAAAGAATTTATGACAAGCACTACACAAGATCCTGCAACTAATGGAACTGGTAGTGCTAAAGCTGTATTTGGAGATGTTAGGCCAATGTCAGTAGCAGATCCAAACATAGATACTAAAGGATCTTTATTTAACAAAAATCAACAAAATTTTTAAACATGCCAAGTTACGGAGAAAAACAAATGCCAGCTGGAGTGAATATAAGCCCAGCACAAAAACCATTAGGCAAGAGAGTAATGGTTTCTAAAAATACTACAATAAAGTCTACACTAGAAATAGATAATTGTATGTATAAAGGAAATCCTGTACTTAACGCTAACAGATAATGGCTCTTGAAGATTTAAAGTTATATTGTTTAAATATAACTTCAGCTACGGTTGTTAGTCTAGGTTGGCTAGAACCTGTATTATCTATACTGTTGTTATTAACAACATTAGGATATACCGCTCATAAGTGGTACTTATTAAAAAATAAAAAATGAGAAGCATAAACGAAATAATAGTTCATTGCTCAGCGACAAGAGAAGGTCAAGACATATCAGTTGATACAATTAAAAAATGGCATGTTGAAGGCCGTGGTTGGTCAGATATTGGCTATCATTTCTATATTGACATCAATGGTAAAATATGGAAAGGCAGAGATATAGATCGCTCAGGCGCTCATTGCAAGAATCACAATAGAAATTCAATAGGGGTTTGTTATTGCGGAGGCGTTGAGGCTGATGGTAAGACACCTAAAGATACTAGAACACCAAAACAAAAAGAAAGTCTGATACATGTGCTTAAAACATTAATGGCAATGTTTCCGCTTGCTACTATATATTCACACAATGAGTTTGCTAATAAAGCATGCCCATCATTTGACGCAACTAATGAGTACAAAGATCTCTGAAAACACAAACATACAACTTGACTTAAAAACTGTAGTAGCAATAATAATGGTTACAGCCTCTTTCGTAGGTATGTATTACACATTGCAAGCAGATATTGAAGAAGCTAAAAAGCTACCACCTATAGAAGTAACTCGTTTAGAATATGAGCTGAAAGAAGAATGGAACGAAGATATGATTATGCAGTTAAAAGAAGCTGTAGGTGTTCTTGAAGAAACTCAAGATATATTAAAAGAAGAAATTAAAATAACATCCGCAATGTTACAAGATGGTACAGAGGCTGATGGTAGGTTTGAAGAGCTTCAAAGACAGTTAGAAGAATTAGAAAATAAAAAACCTAACACTAGAGTTATAGTTAAAGAAGTTAAAGTAGATAAAAAAGGTAGAAAATTATAATTATGGGATATGTAAGTCACGCACAAAGAAAAGCTGTACACGCTAGTAAAGCAGATGGAGGTAAAGGTAATCCAAATAAGAAAAAATCACCTGCTAAGGCTAAAAACTTAGAAGAAGTAGCTGAAGAACTTGAAGGCGCAGTTAAAGCTCATGGTAAGCAAGCTAAAGTTGTTAAAAAGCATATAGAAAAAACAAAAAATAGTCCAGTTAAAGCTGCAATATCTGGACCTTGCAAAGCTGCTGCTAAAAAGAAGTTTAAAGTATGGCCAAGTGCTTATGCTAGTGGTTGGGGTGTAAGATGTACTAAAGCTGGTGGGCCAAGCAAAATGGGAAAGGGTAATAGAAATAGAAAAAAATAATGCCTTTTAGATTAAAGTATAAGAATACTCCATCTCCACTACAATGTTGGAAAGGCTACGAAAGAGTACCGGGCACAGCGGAAGGATCTAAAGGTAGTTGCAAAAAATCACCATTAAAAAAACAAAAAGGCGGTGGTACTACTAAAACTTGTCTACCTGCTTCTAAAATAAGAAGTTTATCATCTGAAAAAAGAAAAGAACTTGTCAATGCTAAAAAATCATCAGGTGCTAGTGGCAAGTATAAAAGATCATCTAAAACAAATGTCAAAGGTGCTCGTAAAAAAGGAGCTACTCTTCGTGATTGGTTTGAAAAAGAAGACTGGAGAAGAGTCGATGATCCAAGTAAAAAATGTGGAGAATAAAAAATAGATATGTATATTCAACATAATAATCCATTTTTAAAAAAAGGTGAACCTAGAAAAACTATCGGTAGGGGTAAGAATTTTAATAAAGTATCAAAAGATAAAAGTGCTACAGGTGGCGCAGCTGGTGGTGGTATGACTCAAAAAGGAGTTAATGAATATAAAAGAAAAAACCCGGGTAGCAAATTAAAAACAGCAGTAACAACACCTCCTTCTAAACTAAAGAAAGGTAGTAAAGCTGCTAAACGTAGAAAGTCATTTTGTGCTAGATCAAAAGGTTGGACTGGTGAAAGAGGTAAAGCCGCTAGACGTAGGTGGAACTGTTAAATTAATATTATGAAATCAAGAGGTTTAGGCGATACAATAGAGAAATTTACAAAAGCAACAGGTATAAAAAAGTTAGCGGATTCAATACCTGGAGGTTGTGGTTGTCACAAAAGAAAAAATATATTAAATCATTATTTCCCTTACAACAATAAATAATATGGCATTTAAATTAAAACAGTCAAATATAGTCTCTACCGCTCCTATTAATAAAATAGATATGGAAGATGGTGTTTTAGGTAAAGCTAACAGAGATGGCACTATAGACATCAATAAAGACATTACAGATCCTCAACAAGAACGTGAGGTTATAGAGCATGAGAAAATGCACTTAGAACAAATGCAAAGAGGTGATTTAGACTATGACGATAAAAACGTTTATTGGAAAGGTAAAAAATACCCTAGATCTAAAATGGATGAGGGAGCTAAAAATTTACCTTGGGAAAAAGAAGTATACGACAGAACAGAGAATATGGAAAAAAATTTTAAATTAAAAGGACCTAGAGGACAGTCAGAGCCTATGTCAGCATTATCTAATAGAGGCTTAATTAAACCTAAAACAAAAAAAGTAAAAGTAATACAAGGTGAAGGTTATCCAGAATTAAGTGATTATTCGAGATCACAAATTAAAAAAGGTTCAAAATCTAAAACTAAAAATACTAGAGGTAAAGAAGTTACTATTACTAAGTTTAATGTTCCTAAGTCAGATTATAAAAGCTATAAAGACTTATACAAGCAAGATAGAAAGTTTTTTGACGAAAAAGATAATGAACTTTCAAGAAACAAGTTAGTTAGAGGAGATCAAAGAGACGTTATGATACTTGACCCTAAATCTAAAACATACAGTGGTCCTGATATAATTAAAGTAAAACAACAAAGTAAAGAAGTAGATAGACATCTCAACAGAGGTTTAATGGGATTTTAATTAATAAACATGGAAAAGAAAACATTTAGAGAAACTAAGGTAGGAGCTTTCCTAGCTAGTAAAGCACCTAAAGTGTTACAAGCTATTGGAGATGTATTACCTAATCAAGGTACACTAGGGGTGGTAAAAAATATTATATCAAGTGATACTAAGATAAAAGCGGTTGATAAAGAAGAAGCAATGAAACTTATAGAGCAAGATATGCAAGAGCTAAAAGAAGTATCTAGTAGATGGAGAGCTGATATGAAATCAGACTCTTGGCTTTCAAAAAATACTAGACCTTTAGCTTTGGTATTTTTAACTGCATCAGCCGTTTTAATGATGGCTGTAGATTCATTTCATTTACAATTTGATGTAGATGAATCATGGATAAACTTATTAAAAACGTTACTGGTTACAGTATATGTAGCATACTTTGGATCTAGAGGTGCTGAAAAAATTACAAAAATAAATAAATAAATAAAATGGCAATAAGAGGATTAGAAGGTAATCAAAATGCACAGCCAAGAGTTTTTGCTCATGACGCTGTCGACTTAGGTAAAACTGTAGCTGAGGGTGGTATTGGGTATACTTTAGGTGATAGAATACCAAACACTGAAACAATTGGTGTAGCTTTATATGTTGGTGCAACTATGGACTTAACTGTTAAAATGGAAGGTGGTACTGAAGTTCAGTTTAAAGGAGTTACTGCTGGATCATTTTTACCAGTATTAGTTACGCATATTCAGCCTGGTGTAACACTAGCTGCAACTGGAGGAGAGTTAATCGCATTATATTAAGATAGTATGTTTATGGGACTGGGGATGCCACTCCCCGATTTATCAAATAAACCAGGGCCGGGTAGACCAGGTTGGCCTTCAGGAGATCTTGAGTTTAAATTAGAGATCCAAGGACCAGGAACTTTTAATTACAACGCGTCTAGAGCTGCTGGAAATACCAGTTATTCTATAAAGTTTGGTGATGGAGCAACCTTAAGTAATGTAGGAGCTGGATCTATAACTCATACTTATGGAGCTGGAACGTTTATATTAGAAATAAATTCTGAAGATGATTCAGGCCCTATTGACACTTTTCAAGTAACAGGCGTACAGGCAAATAAAGATAGACTTAAAAAAATATTAAACTGGGGTACAGTTGCTTGGGTGAATCTAAATACCGCTTTTCAACACTGTCACGGCTTAACTAATATAGATAAAAGTGATTTTTACTCAGCAAGTGCTATAAACCTAACTAGTGCTTTTCAAAATTGTGATAACTTAACTACAGTAGATTTTACTGGTTGGAAAGCATCAGGCAACGTTACAGGAGCTAATATGTTTAGAGACTGTACTGCTCTAGAGTCTTTTAAATTAAAAGGTTCTATTAAATTTGCAAATGCATCATCTAACAATTATTGGTTTAGAGATGCAGGGGCTAGCACAGGCTGTTTATTTGATATTAGTAATTTAAATTTTGCAGGAAGTACAGGTAATCAAGGTAGCGTACAAGGCTGGTTTTTCGATGCTCAAATAAAAAATGGTAGTAAATTTGATAATTGGAATTTTCCAGCTGCAAACTGGGCTTTAAATCAATTTTTCTACGATGCTCATGTTCCAGATAATGATGCTACAATAAGTATAAAAAACTGGACTTTACCAAATAATGCGTCTACCGCTGTAAATCAATTATTTAGAAATTTACAAACAGATACTGGTAGTGGCACTAACTTAACTTTAAATATGTCCAATTGGAATTTTGGTAACATTACAGGTTTAGTTAGTTTTATGCAAAATGCAAGAATGTCTAGTATAGTTGGTCTTAACACTTGGACTGCTAACAACTTGCAGAATATAAATAACTTTTTTGCTACTACAGCTAGTTTAGGTATAGATCCTAACGACAACTTTACTACTAACTTTTGGAACAATAGTAATATATCTAATTGTAATTTTGCTTTTCAATCTTTAGGTGGTAATACTACCTCTGCTACAGCTGGAGCATTTCCTGCTTTAAATGGTATGACAGTAGCTTCAGGAGCTAACTTTCAACAGATATTTGAAAATACACATTTTAATAGTGATGCTAGTTTTACTGGTGTTACTTTCCCAGCTTCAACTATAAACTTTTCATTAGCTTTTTATACGGCAGAGTTTTTTAACTCTAACAGTACTATAGATTTTTCAAATTCTAATTTAAAATCTTTTACCTATAATACTACATTTAGAAGATGTACTGTTGATAATATAGTGTTTGGAAGCAATGTAGACTTCTCAGCTGTAACATCATGGCTTAGAATGTTTAAGGCAGATACAGGAGACACCTCATATCCTGATCAAAATGTTACTTTCCCAACTAATATTAGCTTTGCAGCTACTACTGACACTAGAGAATTCCCAAATATACCTTTTACTACTTGTCAAGCGGATAATTTAATAAGAGCTTTATATGCTACTAAGCCAACCGCGAGCAGTAATGCTACTACTTTTGATTTAACTACCTCTGCTATTACAGCTGCGCCTAGTGTTGTTAATGGATTAAGAAATAAATTAGTGTCTCCTGGTGGTTGGAACATAACTGCTAATTCTACAGATGCTGCCTTGCCATTTGCTTATCCAGCCTATGGTCTAGACCCAGCGGTTTACCCAACTGGAATATCTCCAACTACTATTCCTTCTGGAGCTGTATTTAGCACTACAACTAGTGGTGTCACCGTGAACGCTAGTACAGGTGTAGTAAGTTACGCATCTACTTTTAGAGGTGGTATAACTGTTAAATGCACTTATACAAATGGTTGTTACAATGAAGTTGGTTTTATAGTACAAGTTCCGTTTGTAATGAGAACAGTAATACCAGCAAGCGGAAGTACGTCAGCTTACGTATTAAAACCTCAAATGTCAGCTAATGAGTGTTTTGTTAACTGGGGTGATACTGTTGAAACTCTAACAGGTAATACTACACACAATTATCCAGCTTCAGGAAGTGATACTACTTACGATATAGAAATATTTGACTCACCTGGCGGATCTAAATTTGAAGGATTTAACGCTGCTTGGGACACAACTACTATCACTTCTTATGAAAATAGTATAATGAAGTGGGGCGAGATACAGTGGAAAAACAATAGCTGGTTCGTGACTGGATTGCCAAACAGCGCTATACCTAAACTAAGACTGTCAGCTCCAAACGGCGCTAGTCATAAGCCAGATTTATCACAAGTAACCTCACTATATCGTTTATTCTATAATAAAAGTAAATCAAGAAATTTAATTTGGGAAGATGTAAATAACAACTTAGCCAATTGGGACACTAGTACTATCACTAATATGGCAGAAGCTTTTGTATTGCATGGTTCACCAGGTTCTAGACCTTCAGATAGTCAGCCAAATATAATGCAATTATCTAATTGGAACACTAGTAATGTTACTAATATGAGTCAGATGTTTCTTGGAGCAGCTGTAACAGCTAATGGTGTTTATACTAGTAATATAGGTGTTGATGTTACTAACTGGAATACTCAAAATGTAGAAAATTTTAGTGGTACTTTTAGATGTAAAGGTACTTTAACTGGCGCGGAAAACCTTAGAACTGAAAGTTGTACTAATATGAGTTCTATGTTTAATTATAGAACCTTACCAGATACAAACACTAAATATGTAAATGGAATATTAAGATGGGACGTAAGTAAAGTATCTAGTTTTGCTAGCTTTGCTAATAGATCTGGTGGAACATCAGGTAGTATTTTCCCAAGTAAGTGGAAATTATCAGGAGATGGACAAGATGTAAATATGAATGCAGCTTTCTACGGCTTTGACTTTGACATTAATGATAGCCCAGATTTATGTGCTACTAAAACAGTAAATGAAACTTGGTATGGAGGTACTTCATATACAGCTTGGGATATGAGTAATACTACTAATATTTCTAATATGTTTAGAGGTGCTGGAACTAATGCTGCTCAAGCAGGTCCACCAACTGGTTATAACCCAAATATAGGTACTTGGCAAATAAGTAACAAGTTTACTACTATGCAATATTTTGCTAGAGCTGATGGATCTCAAAACAGAGGTTTGCTAGGTATAGATCAAGACTTAGGGCATTGGGATGTTACTAATGTTTCTTCGCCAAACGGTTTACTTCAAATAGTAGGATTTAGAGTCGCTGGTGAAAGACCTAATTTTTCACGTGCAAATTATGACAGTATATTAAGCATTGCTGATGGATGGGGCTCTCAAGCTGCCAATGTAAATTCAGGAGTTAACATGGACTTTGGGTTTAGTCAATATTCGCCTGGTAATCAACTAGCCTTTAATTGGGGTGCTAATAATAATCCTCCAGGAGGAATACCATCTGGACAGAACATTGTTTATTCTACAAATCTTAACTTAAAAAATAATACCAATGTTGGTGATATTGTTTATTGGCCAGGGTCTGGATCTACTTACGCTGACTTTGCTAAAATAACAGGGTATTTACCAACTAGTGATTATGTTGCTTACATTACTCCATTAACTGGTAATTGGCCTACTGGCGCTGCTGGAACTACAAAAAGTTATCAAGTTTACGACTCAAATGCCGCTAAAGGTAGATTTGCCTTATTAGAGGCTGGTTGGAATATAACAGATGGTGGTGTTGATTTATCATTTGAATCAGCTGAAATAGAAATAGAATTAGCGCCTGGTGAAGAAGCTTTTGGACTATGGACTTTTAGTATTAATGCTAAAATAGACTGGGGTGACGGCAATGGATTTGTAAATAATCCAGCAACTGGGCAACCTTGGACTGGTACTAGAATAGATTTTACATATCCAACAGTTGCAGCTGGAACTACAGATATATACCGAATAAAAGTAAGAGAAACAGACTCTGAAAGTTTTAGTGGTTTTAGATTTGGTTTTGGTTATCAATATGGAGGAGCTATAAATCAAGGTGGTAGAAGAGTTAGAAAAATAATATCTTGGGGAAGTCAAATAGCTACAAGTTATGCAACAGCTTTTGAAGGAGCTGACTTAAACAAGGCAGGATTTACTAATACACTTCCTGTAGATAGTAACGGTAAAGTTACTAAGCCGCAATGGATAAGTAGTGTATCTAGCTTTTCAGAAGCTTTTAGACAATGTAATCTACCTGCAAACACAGACTTTTCTAATTGGGCTACTGGCTTAGCTGCTGAAAATTTATCGTTAATGTTCTATGGTAACACTAACTTTGTTGGAACTGGACTAGCTAATTGGAATTTAACTAACGTTACTAATATGAGTAGTTTTGTAAATTCAACGGCTTTTAATTCAGATATATCTGGATGGGATCTTCAAAGCTGTACAAATGCTAGTGGCTTATTTGCTAACACACCTTTTAATCACTCTAGTATATCTAACTTAAACTTACACAGTATCACTAACATCTCTAGTATGTTTGAAAACTGTACTGCGTTTAACCAAGATGTTAATACTAAAGTTGTAGGAAGTGGTGCTAGTGCTTATTTAGCTTGGGACACTGACTCTGTTACTTCACTGTATGGTTGTTTTAAAAGTTGTAGTAATTTTAACTACTCAATAAATAAGTGGAATATTGGTCAATTAGATCAGCAATACGCAATGGCTTCTTTCTTTGCTTATGTAGCTACTAATGTAACTGGTGGTTATACTCATGATCTATTAACAAAAGATGTTACAGTTGGAGCTGGAACTCCAGTTGCTAAAACTTATGTAGCTTGGGACGTTGGGCAAGTTAATGGTTTTGGTGGTTCATCACAAAATTATACAACTACACTTGGTATGTTCTATTATAGTAATTTTAATGGAGATATATCAAATTGGGATATGAGCGGTTTAGGAGCTCAAGGTGGTCCTGTTTATTCTTCAGCTGGTCAATGGGGTAGAGTTTTCCAAAACAACGACGCATTTAATCAAGATATAAGTACTAAAACGATTACAAATGTAAGTGGCAAAGGTACATATACAGCTTGGGATATGAGTAACTGGACTGGAGGTAGATATGCGTTCTATCAAGCAGATGCATTTAATCAAAATCTTGGTAATTGGGCTTTAAGCACAACCGATACATCTAGTGGTGACATGTTAGGATTCTTTGGTTATACTACAGCAATGACAACAGCTAATTATACAGATAGCTTTACTGGTTGGGCTAATACCGCTAAAACTAATAATGGTTTTCCAAAAAATAAAGGTTTTGGAAGACAATATAATAAAACTTTTGATACTACTAGAACTAATGGTATTACGGCGTTTACTGTAAATACAGCAGGTAGAGCAAGAAGTTACTTAACTTTAGATGTTACGGTTTCAAGTGGAGCTTCTACTGTAAATGGAGTTTACTACTATGATTATGCAAATAGTAAATGGGTAAAAGAGTCTGACGCAGATGCTACAATAGAGTGGAACACTGAAGAAAGTACTTGGGATGTTTCATACGAGGGAGTAGTTCAGCATAATGGTACTGGTGGAAGTCAAGCTGCTGGTCCTGAAAGCTCAACGTCTTGGTCAGGTGGAATATCAGTAGTTGATTCAAGCTTAGGATGGTCAATATCTGATGATACAATAACAACTTAATTATGATAAATATAATATCAGCAACACAAAACACTTGGTGGATAACTTACAATAGTGATAAGTCTATTATACACTATGGAAGTGCGTTAATAGGAACATCTGCAAGTAGTGGCCAACCTTTAAACGATCCTTTTTATTATAATGAAAAAGATTGGTTGGCTAGATTAGCAGAACTAGGTATTAATCCTTTTGAAGAAAATAACGAATAAAATGGCTAGTATATCTTTTCCAAACCCTCCTTTGTACTGGATTACATGGGAAGATGACACTGAAACAACTGTTCAAGGATATGGTTTAGTAACAACTCAAGAAAGATTAGATACAATACATCATTTAACTAGCTATGTAGATGAGGTTGTATGGAAAAGTGTTTTATTACAACATGGTATTGATCCAGATCCAGACGATGAAGAAGAATAAATGTAAAAAAGTATTATGAGTGGTAATATTCCTATAGACAACCCTGCTATCAGAACTTATTGGATAGCTTATGAAAACTCAATGAAGGAAGTAGTTGAAGGTTATGGATTTGTAGATCCTCATCAAAAGCTTTTATCTAAATGGTTTATCGATGAAACTATAGATGAAGACGAGTGGATAGCCGAGTTAGAAAAACATGGCATTGATCCAAACCCTGCTGAAGAAGAAGAAGAAGAATAAAAATAAATATAATTAAATTAAATCAAATGAAAATTAAAGAAGAAGAATTAAAAACTATTCAAGAGCAACAAGAACAGTTAAATGGATTAGTTCATAACATAGGTTTATTAGAGAGTCAAAAGCATGGACTGCTTCACGATATAGCTGGTGTTAATAAAGATATTGAAGAGTATAAGTCTGTATTAGAAAAAGAATACGGAGCTATTAATATCAATGTTGAAGATGGTACTTACACTGAGATAAAAGAAGATGTCGAAGGTAATAAGAAAGATTAGTATAGGTTCTGACTATAAGAACGATGCAATGCATTATTCAACTGGTCAAGAAGTATATGGTGGACATACTATTAGTGATATTCTTTTTGAAGACAAGGATCAGTCGTATAATATTTATATAACTAAAAACGATGAAGTTTTACCTTGGAAAAAGTTTAATTCTAATATGTCAATATCTGTAGAGTACGATCTTAAATATTAATGAAAAGTTTATATTACTTTATTGTTAAGCCATTAAACGAAAGATATGACAATATACGAAGAGTTGATGGTGGCAATCTTATTATCAATACTAGCATTGAAAATCATAGGTTTATTAGTAAAAAAGCTGTAGTAGTTGAAACGCCTGCAGCTTATACTACTAAAATAAATATAGGAGATGAATTGTATATTCATCATAATATATTTAGAAGATGGTATGATCAAAAAGGTAGAGAACGTAATAGTTCAACTTATTTTAAAGATGATCTATACTTTGTAGCTCCTGAGCAAATCTACATGTACAATTTAAAACCACATTTAAATTATTGCTTTGTAAAACCACTTAAAAACAAAAACTTATTAGAGTGCAGAAAAGAGCAGCCTAATGTTGGTATAGTAAAATATGCTAATAATGCCTTAGAAGCGCTAGGAATTACACCTGGAGCGCTTATTACATTCACCCCTAACTCTGAATTTGAGTTTATTGTAGAAGGTGAACGACTTTATTGTATGAAATCAAATGATATAGTTTTAACGCATGAATACCAAGGAAACGAAGAAGAAAATAATCCAAGCTGGGCAAAAAGCTATTGAAGAACTTATTAAGGTAGCAAAAGAAAAGATCGTAGACTCAGATGACGATGTAAGCGCTGACAGACTTAAAAACGCTGCCGCTACTAAAAAGCTAGCTATAATGGATGCTTTTGAAATATTGACTAGAATACAAGAAGAAGAAGAAATGTTAAATAGTAATCCTAAAGATAAAGGTGAAAAAACTTTTAAAGGATTTGCTGAAGGAAGAAGCAAGTGAGTTACGAGCAGACGCTTTGGAAAGAAATTAAAGATGTTGTTAACCCTAAAATATTAGCTAAGAACAACAGGTTTAAAAAGTGGGATTATGGTTATAATTCTGATTATGATTTTATAGTAATAAGTAAAACAGGTAAAATTGGACAAATCATTGAAATACAAAATCTCAGGATTGCTTTACCAGCAGCAGATGAACCGTTTAAACGAAGCGAGAAAAAAGCAGAACAATATTGGGAAAAACAAGAATACCCAAAAGAATTAAATAGAATTAAATCAAGATTTGACTGGGAAGAATACCCATCAGATTTTAAAGAAAAATGGTACGATTATATAGATGATGAATTTAATAGACGAGAAAAAGGATTTTGGTTTTATAATAAAGGCATTATTACTTACATTACTGGTACTCACTATATGTACTTGCAATGGTCAAAAATCGACGTTGGAGCGCCAGACTACAGAGAATCAAACAGACTCTTCTTCATATTTTGGGAAGCATGTAAAGCAGATACAAGATGTTACGGTATGTGTTACCTCAAAAACAGACGATCTGGATTCTCTTTTATGTCAAGTGCAGAGCTTGTCAACCAAGCTACAATATCTTCCGATGCTAGATTCGGTATATTGTCCAAGTCTGGTGCAGATGCCAAAAAAATGTTTACGGATAAAGTTGTCCCAATATCCGTTAATTACCCTTTCTTTTTCAAACCAATCCAAGACGGTATGGACAGACCTAAAACTGAGTTGGCTTATAGGGTTCCCGCATCAAAACTAACAAGAAGAAAGCTTGAAAATAACGAACAGTTAAGAGAATTAGAAGGGCTTGATACAACTATTGATTGGAAAAATACAGGTGATAACTCTTATGATGGTGAAAAGCTAAAACTATTAGCTCATGATGAAAGTGGTAAGTGGGAAAGACCTGATAATATATTAAACAATTGGAGGGTTACAAAAACTACATTACGTCTAGGATCAAGGGTTGTAGGTAAATGTATGATGGGCTCAACATCAAATGCTTTAGATAAAGGTGGAGAAAACTTTAGAAAACTTTACTACAATTCAGACGTTACTAAAAGAAATAGAAACGGACAAACAACTTCTGGGCTCTATAGCTTGTTCATTCCTATGGAATGGAACTACGAAGGATTCATCGATACTTATGGATTACCTGTATTCGTTAGAACAGAAGGTAAAATCAAAGGAGTCGATGGTTATGAAATTACAACAGGAGTTATCGAACATTGGCAAAACGAAGTCGAAGGGCTTAAGTCAGACAGCGACAGTTTAAATGAATATTATAGACAGTTTCCAAGGACAGAGCAGCATGCTTTTAGAGACGAAACGAAAGATAGTTTATTTAACTTAACTAAAATATACGAGCAGATAGACTACAACGAAGAAATAAACAACATTAATAGCATTACTAAAGGAAGTTTTCAATGGATTAATGGTATTAAAGATAGTGAAGTTATATTTGTACCAAATAATAATGGAAGGTTTTTAGTTTCATGGGTGCCACCTAAAAGCTTACAAAATCAAGTGATATTAAAAAATGGGGTAAAATATCCTGGTAATGAACACGTTGGAGCTTTTGGTTTAGATAGCTACGATATATCAGGCACTGTAGATGGTAAAGGTTCTAATGGTGCTTTGCATGGTTTAACTAAGTTTTCCATGGAAGATGTGCCACCTAATCATTTCTTTTTAGAATATATATCAAGACCTCAAACAGCTGAAATATTCTTTGAAGATGTACTTATGGCAATGGTGTTTTATGGTTTACCCATACTAGCTGAAAATAACAAACCTAGATTTCTGTATTATTTAAAGCGTAGAGGTTATAGAGGTTTTTCAATGAATCGTCCTGATAAAATATGGAATAAACTCTCTACTACTGAAAAAGAAATAGGTGGAATACCTAATTCAAGCGAAGATATTAAACAAGCACATGCTGCTGCTGTAGAATCTTATATAGAAACATATGTAGGATTAAAAGAAAATGAATATGGAGATATGTATTTCCAAAAAACCCTAGAAGACTGGGCTAAGTTTAATATAAACAACAGGACAAAGCACGATGCTTCAATAAGTTCTGGTCTAGCTATAATGGCTTGTAATAAAAACTTATACAAACCAGTTGCAGATAGAAACATAAAAAATGTTAATCTAGGTATTAAAAGATATAATAACGAAGGAAGTTTTTCACAAATAATAAAATAAATGGTTGTAACTGATAGTAATAGTATTTTTCCAGATCAAGTTGTTC
>Ga0181369_1000183_pt1 | contig 18120 bp, 17 predicted proteins | sample LowvirmetaG_8_FD_130088 | JGI IMG/M metagenome (GOLD analysis project Ga0181369, IMG submission 130088) | Marine viral communities from the Subarctic Pacific Ocean - Lowphox_04 viral metaG | ecosystem: Environmental > Aquatic > Marine > Oceanic | place: Subarctic Pacific Ocean | collected... | reverse complement strand
ATCACCACCACTAGCTGTTATTCCTAAATTTATGTCAGATTCAAATTGAAAAACATCATCTCCCCCAAATGTAAGTGGACTACCACCTATCATATGTGAAAAAGAACCTGTAGTTCCTCTTACTAGGTTAAAATTAGCTGTATTTCCTTCTACATCCTTAGTTGTTTTAATAACACCTGATGATGTTATATTTCCAACTGCAATTATACTTAAACTTGTAGTGATACCTTCTTCATCTATTAATGTTCCACCACTTGATAACTCTAAAACATTACCTATAATATTTTTACTTGAACTTATGTTTCCTGAGGATGTTATTGAAGAAAATACATGAAGAGAACTTGAAATTGTTCCACTAGGAGCCGCAGCAACTATACCTGTTAATCCTGAACCGTCTCCTACAAATGCACTAGCGGACATAAAACCACTTGCACTTACATTACCTGAGGCCGTTATATGACCAGTAGAAGTTATGATTACTCTTGATTTTTCTGTATCATCTGTTCCAAATACACCTTTATTTGTTAATAATGTTCCACTTGAACTTATGTTTCCTGAGGCTGTTATATTACCTGTAGTGTTGATATTATCATTTATAGTAGTTGTACTTGTACCAAATATACCTGTAGCAGCTGTTACTGTTCCACTTGCACTTATATTACCTGAAGAAGTTAATGCAGTAAATATATGTTGAGAACTTGAAATAGTTCCTGCTGGAACAGAAGCTGCTGGTAAATTTGTTAAATTGCTCCCATCACCGTAAAATTCAGAAGCTATTACATTTCCACTTGCGCTTATATTATTTGAAGCTGTTATATTTGTGTATATGTGGGTTGAATTACTTGCACTTACAAATTCTACAAATTTAGTATTACTACTACCATTATAAATGTAAAAATTATTATTATTTTCTCCATTAATATTACCTAATGACCAGTCTGTTTTAGTTGAAGTGTTAAATTGTATTATTCCTAAGGATGAACTTGCTCCTCTGTCTATTAATATTTTTGTTCCATTTGAACTACTAATAGTAAGACCTCCTCCTGACAATGCACCTTGTGCGTGGAAGAAATCATTTGGTCTTCGACCAGCAATACCCACCCCTATCATACCTCTATTACCTGAGTCTTTTGCAAAACCAATTACATTTGGTGTACTATCAATTCTAAATTGTAGTGTGTTTGGTAAAGTCTCAGAAGAAGAATGAAAATATCTTATACTTCCTGCGTCTATAGCATCATATCGTCCAAAATGTAATTGTGATCTTTTTTCATCTGCTGCTATGATTGCAATTGATGCATCTTGTCCTGATGTATTATTTTGAAAAATAGCTACATCTGAAGTTCCAGCTGTTGGAGTACCTTCACCAGATGATTTTTGTATTAGTAATTTACTACTACCTGTTATATCACCAGTAAATTCTGATGTTCCTGTTGCTTTAAATATTTGTCCCGTATTAAAACTTGTAGTTGTAGTTCCACCTACATGTAATTGACCACCAAATGCACTATTACCTGATGCTCTAAAACCAATTCCTTCTATTAAAGCACTTGAACTTATATTACCTGAGGCTGTTATATGACCATTAGGACCAGAAATAAATAAATTACCTGACACTAGTAAATTAGCGTCTGGATTAGCATTTATATGTCCTAGTATACTTACTTTATTATTTTCTAAATATAATAAGGGATGACTTGCATTTCCTGCTGCTGAGGGGTCTATAGCAAATGGGTAGTTAGTAGTACTTGTGTCTCTTATTAAGAAAGAATCACTGTATCCCCCTCCTATAGTTTGTAATTCCCAATTAACATCACCATTTTTTAATTGTATAGATGCATTATCACCGCCGTCCCCTCCTTCAATTATTACTGTGGGGCTTTGAGCACTTGCGGGTGGTAAATGACTTTTAATATGCATCATTACATTGGTAGTAGTAGGTGCTGCTGTTCCTATACCAATTGTTCCATCTACTCTTAAGTCTGAAGTTGAACCTGTTAAATGTAAAGAACCTGTAATACCAGAACTACCATTTCTTTGTCCTGTTGATTTAAAAGTATTAATAGAATTACTTGCTATATTTGAAGCTAATGATGCACTTGTACTTGTAAATGCGCCTGAAATGTCTGTAGCTATTTGGGCTGAACTACTTAATAACGTGTTTGATAATTCAGTTTCTGCTGTTGTTAATCTTGTACTAAATGAAGCACTTGGTGCTGTAAAAGCACCTGAAATTGGGGTTGCAATTTGATCTGAACTGCTTATTAAAGTTCCCGCTAATTCAGTTTCTGCGGTTGTTAGTCGTGTAGATATGGATGCGCTTGGTGCCACAAAAGCACCTGAAATTGAAGTTGCAATTTGATCTGAACTACTTATTAAGGTTCCTGCTAATTCTGTTTCCGCTGTAGTTAGTCGTGTAGATATAGATGCGCTTGGTGCAGTAAAAGCACCTGAAATTGAAGTTGCAATTTGATCTGAACTTGAAATTAATGTTCCTGCTAATTCAGTTTCAGCTGTAGTTAATCTTGTAGAAATAGAGGCACTAGGAGCAGCAAATGCCCCTGTGATGGCAGTTGCAATTTGATCTGAGCTTGAAATTAATGTTCCCGCTAATTCAGTTTCTGCGGTTGTTAATCTTGTTGATATAGATGCACTCGGCGCTGTGAAAGCACCTGAAATTGAAGTTGCAATTTGATCTGAACTTGAAATTAATGTTCCTGCTAATTCAGTTTCTGCTGTTGTTAATCTTGTAGAAAAAGAGGCACTTGATGGTGTAAAAGCACCTGATATTGCCGTTGAGATTTGGTTTGAACTACTTAATAAACCCGAACTATTTAATGTTGAAATAGCAGCAATATTAGTACCTATAAGATTTCCAGTTGTTGTGTTAGTAATAGTAAAAGAAGCACTAGTTGCTGTAAACGCACCTGTAATAGCTGTCGCAATTTGATCTGAACTACTTAATAATGTATTTGATAATTCTGATTCGGCTGTTGTTAGTCTTGTACTAACTGAAGCACTTGTTATATTTGTACTAAGTGCATTAGTTAAAATACTAGATGCTAAAGAAGCACTAGTTGCTATAAAAGCTCCTGAAATGTCTGTAGCTATTTGAGCTGAACTACTTAATGCACCATTAAAAATACCTGTAAAATTATGAGCTGTGATGTTTTCGTTTGAGATTATATCTCCCGAAGCTGTAATTTCGTGGATTAATATTGAATTTCCATAAATATCAGTAGTATGGATATTATTTACATATAATTTTCTAAAATATTGTGTAGGAGCACCTAAATCCCATATATTATTTCCGCCAGGAAGAATAGATCCTGTTGTTCTTATACCTAATAATACATTTGATGAACCTGATGTATAATATAAGTTACCACTTACTAAAAGTGATCCTGTACCTAAAGAAGCTGTTAAACCTGATACATTTACTAAGGAGGCTGTTATACCTGTTATTAAAGATCCATTTCCTATAAATCTTTCAGCTATTATATCTCCTTTTACATCTAAACTACCTGTGTTTTCACTATCTAATATAGCGAAAGAGTCAATTAAATCGCTGTATTGTCCTTCTGTAGGTATATCTCCTGTTTCAAAGTAACTTTTTAATATATTTCTATTTTGTTTTGCCATTGTGTATTGAATTATGCTATATCATTATTTTCACCAACCGTAGTTGAACCTAATCCTGTTTTTATTATTCTTCCTGTTTTGTGTGTGCTTTCTTCTCTAATTTCTTCTCTTGTTTTAGAAGGATTTCCTGTTGTTATTACTTCTGTGTTAAATACTACTGTGGATTTACTAAAGAATTTTTGTGGTTTTTTAGCTAATTCTTTATTCATAGCATCAGGTACTATATATCCCTGAAGATCTAATCCAAAGTCTGTTTTTATCATTCTATTACTTCCTTGTGCTACTTCTACCCTATTAGTAAAAGTATCAATTCTTGCATTAAACTTAAATCTTTCTCCATCACCCCAATATGAATCTGAAGCATAATTTATTGCTTCTACTATTTTATTCATTTGTGATACATAGTCACACCAAATAATAAACGAATATTTCAACCGTACAAAATCAGGTACTACAACAGCATGATACTCTTTATTAGGAGTTCTACTTTGTAATACTGAAAAATTATCGTATTGATTTCGTTTATTATAAGCACTCTGGAATACATAGTAAAGTTGGGGATTATTTGCATCCATTTTATTACCAAGATCTCTTCTTTTTTCAACACTATTTCTCTTAAACATAATAAGAGGTGTCTGTATTTTACCTTCTTTGTCTCTATAATATCCATCACGTTGAACTCCTTTCCACCTTTCAGGAGAACCATAAATTAGGGGTACATTTACTCTATTTCCATTAGTAACTACCGATGGTTTTATAACGTTATTAAAATAATACATTATAGCTTCATCATGATCCTGTAGGCTTATAGATATATCATTTATATTATCATCGTCTCTACGTGTAATTTCACCTCTATTTATAGGTTTTTTAGTAGAGCTAGCTTTTTGTGGTTGTAAATTACTAGGTGCTATACCTTCTACTGGAAAACTTGGTTTTGTTGGGTCAGTTATATCAGGATTAATGATATTATTCCTAAGTTTTTCATTATTTCTTAAAGGAATAGGTCTTTGAAATTTATTTGAATTATCTTGTGTCATATTATCCTAGTAAATTTGCTGTTCCATCGGTTATTTTATTAGTGGATGGATATTTTCCTCCTCTTAAAGGTATTAAGTTTAATTTTTCTACTCTTGATAAATGAGTATTTAAAATTATTGAATGGCTACTACCAAAATCAACAGTACCCGTTGAAATAGCATAATCAGGATCTTTACCTAATATTAATTGATTTTCAACTCTTGAGTCTACTTCATAAAAATTATTTTTAAATAATAATATATCTCCTATTTCAGGTACTAAATTTATATCTTTTAAGCTAACTTTTAAAAATCTAAAATCAATGGATTGATTAATGTCAGATCCAAAGTCATCAGACGACCAAGCTTGGTCTTGTTTGTTTATTAAACACGCGATTCTTACGGGTTCATAAAACATTTTACCGTCAGATTCACCATAAACATTAATAGATGTTTTTTCAAGAACAAATTTATAATATCCAACTTCTGTTTGGATAATATCATTAATAAGTTCTTTACTTACAGTGTTAAAAAGCGATATGTCTCGTGATCCTCCAAATAATGCCATTATAATCTTTTTAAAGTTTCTTCTTTAAATTTTACTGATTTTACACCTGGTATTCTTAAATCTGTTTTAGATAAGTCAGAAGTTAACATGTCTTCTTTAAATTGAGATAAATCTAACTTTGGATTTTCTCTAGTAACAAATTTTATTTTTAATCTTGTAAATTCTATTTTATCCTTTTGTGGATATTCTTCAGGTGTAATATTATTTACAATAGTTACTTTTCGTAAAGCTCTAACTTCATCTAATACATCTGTAATGTTAAATTTTCTGTCTGTTAAAACATCACATTCAACTATAAAAGTATTTAGCACTTCATTTAATATGTTTTTTAATTCTATCATTATCCTACATAAATTGGGTAAGGGACCTTATAAAAAGTTTCTTGTGTTTGTTGTGCTTCTTGATTTTGTCTTTCAAGTTGTTTTAATCTTGTAGTTTCTTCAAGTAATGCTTTTAATTCTTCTATTAATGTTGTTTTTTCATTTGCTGCTTCAGTTAGTAATCTAGCATAGTCCAAAGTTGTTGTTTCACCTGGTATTGGTAAGCTTTGATATTTACCTCTAATACCACCTAACATTTCTTTAGCTAAAGCTAAAGCATATCTTCTAATCCATTGTCTTCCTGGTTGATTTATGTAAGCATAAGTAGGATTAGTGTAAGGTACATTTGATATGTCTGTTATTAGATTAGTTGCTGGGTTTTTAACAGGTGCATTTGCTGTTGATTTTAAAACATACTCAAAATGTAATGTGTAATCTCTATTAGGTATAGGGAATAATTTTAAATATCTATTATTAGTTACTTCAAAATGATATCCTGATTTTCTAATCATATCGTTTAATTCGATTGCTTGAATTTTTAAAGCATCAAAAAACATAGGCATTAACATAAAGTTTACACCTGGTGACATATTACCAAACCCAAACGATTGCATTAATGATTGAATTCCTGTACCTGTACCTGCATAAGGATCAAAATATCTATTAATTGCTGCTGGTTGATAATGAAATACTCTTTTTATATAAACAGCTTCTGAACCACTTATAGAAGAAGAAACATGACTTAGTAAATCATATTTTTGGGTTCCTACTTTTACTTCTAAAGAACCAGATTCTACTTTATAATCACCTCCACCACCATATGTTTCATTACCATATTGATCTGAAATATTAATAGTAGAGCCTAAATTAGGGGTAATTAATTGATTATTATAATCTGAACCTGTTGCATTTCCTTCTAATGTATGGAAATTATTGATTATTTGGAAATTATATAATTGGGCACCATATTCATTGGTAGCTTCTTCAAATGCTGTGAAAAAATTAATTGCTTGTAATTCTATGTCTACTAACGGATATCCTAAACGTTTAGCGCACCAGTCTGCTACTTGAGAAGCATCTGTTTGAAAGTTACTATCATAGTCATAAAAACCGAAAGGTGTATCACCGGGGAAAAAACTACTTGAGCCGGGCCATATAGGGATGTTTGCCATTTTTAATAGAATTAGGTTGTTCTATTATAAATATAAAGAAATTATGAAGGATATTACATTCCGTTTAGTAACTCAAATACCTCATCTATTGCTACGTGACGATGGTTATCTTCTAACACTCGTTTGTAAACATATTGAGAACTTGCAATTTTAGGAACATCATGAATTGCTGAATAATTTTTATCTTTAAGGTCAATTTGTTGGTTATCACCACAAAATATCATTGTTGATCCTTTTCCTATTCTGCCTAATGCCATTCTAAATTGTGAACGAGTTAAATTTTGAAATTCATCAACTATTACTAATGAATTTTCAAATGTTCTACCCCTAAAATGTGCTAAAGAAACCAATTCTATAGATTCATCTTTTTCCATTCTATCTAATATAAGTGGTTTATTGTATATTTTTCTCATATTAGAACGAATAGGTACTAACCATGGTTCCATTTTTTCTTTTTCTGAACCAGGTAAAAATCCATTGTCTTCAGTTGACACTGTAGGTCTTGTTATAATAATTTTATTTATCTGTCTTTTAAAAAACATGTCTAATGCTACTTGACAAGCTAACAATGTTTTACCACTACCTGCCTTACCAACTATAAAATTGTAAGGATGATGTAAAATTGCTTGTTTAGCTGCTTTTTGTTCTGGAGAAAGTGATAATGAAAATCTTATAGAACCTTTTGGTGGTTTTTTGTCTGTGTTTTGCTTAGCCATAAATGTAACATTTGATAATACATATAAAAAAAAGAGCCGCTATTGCGGCTCTTCTTAATATAATTAAACTAACTATTATAGTTCGTTCAAGTCAGAAATTAATACTTTACCATAGAAATCAGGTCTTACCATTTTCTTAGCGTAACGAGTCATAATACCTTTACGTGGTGTAAATGATACTGGATCGTATACTAATGGAGTCATGATTAATGGAATGTATGGAGCAAATACAGCACCAGTTTCAAGGAATTGAGATCCTTTATAACCCATTAAAATAACGTTTTCAGTCATGTAAGGGTTTTTGTAAACTTGGTAACGGTTATTAATTGCACCAATCTTCTGAACACCCATGTTGTATTTGTTAGCGTCTCCAGCAGAGTCAGCAGCAAATCCTGGGATTGATTCTAGAATAGTAGAAACTTTTGGAGAAACAACTAAGAAATTAGCGCCACCTCTTAAAGTTTTCTGGTGAATTAAGTTAGAAACTTTCTGTAGTTTAACACCTAAAGTTTGGAACCAAGACATTTTAGTGTAGTATGAGCTTGACTCAGTTGACTTACTAACTGTGATAGCTGTTGCACCACCAGCAGTAGTGTTAGAACTTACAGCTGCATTTTGAGCAACTTTAGCACTCCATGCTTCAACTGTATCAGCATTCTTGATTAACATGTCTAAGATTTCAAGATCAATTTCCATTGAAATGTACTCACTTAAGATTGAAGTTAATTCTGCTTCAGCGTCAATTGAATGATAAGCATTAAGATCTTGAGCAAACTCAGGAGTCCATTGTGCTTTCAATTTACGTGTTTTAGCAGCAACTGTTTCAGATCTTAACTGAACATTAATTTCAGGAATTGCTTGTGTAGAAACACCAGCAGCTGGAATTGAATCTTCAAAGTCACCTCTGTCATCTAAGTTATCTGGTCCTACTGTGTAAGTAACAACACCATCTGATAAATCAATTGCAGCTGCAGCTGATACTACGAATTCAACATTAGCACCATTTACTCTTGTAAATTGAGGGAATGATCCACTAATCATATCTCCTTTTTCATATCTAAATGCTCTAACAGCATCTGCATCAGCACCTGAAATTTGAGATAAAGGAACTTTTACAACTCTTACTTTAGAAGTTGAACCAGCAGCTGTACCAAATTCACCTGCTTTAGAAGCTGAAAATTCAGTGTCTGCACCTAAAATTCCTAAGAAATCAGCTGATCCTGAGTGACCATTTGCATCTGTAGCTACAGTTACTCTACTTTCAGTAATTGAGTAAGCAAACTCACCAGCACCATAAAGACCTTTATTAAACGCGCCATCAGTTCTCTTAAGATCCTCTGTAGCACCATATAAAGATTCGTTAGCTGCTTTAAAGTTTTGAGCTGTACCATATTGGAAATCTAAATAAAAGATTAATCCAGCAGGTAAATTCATTGGTTGAACCGATACTAAGTCTTTAGCAACGATTTCACCGAATACTCTTCTTACTAATGGAAGAGCAACACCCGCCCACGCTTCAGAGTTACCAGTCGTAATTGACGTACCAGTACCTGTAGAGCTAGCTTCGTTTACAAGCTGTTTAGCTTGATTTTCTAACAACATAGCCATGTTGTTCTTTTCTGTAGAAGACTCAATACCTTCCAATAGTCCTGATTTATCCCATTTAGTAGCTAATTTAGCTGACTGCTCGGAAAGGACTTGGTAAGGTGAAGCACCTTCTAATAAATGATTTACATTGTCCATTTTTTGTAAATTTTTTAAATTAATATTTTACAATTACTCGTTAATTGTAATGTTTGCTAATTTTTGGAAACGATTTACCATGTTAGATGATTCAGCAATTACTTCTTTTTTAGGAGCGGTAGATGTACCAGCTGCTTTAGAAGCCATTCCTAGACCTTCTTGTAATGATTTCGTTTTGTTTTTAAAGGATTCTTTCTTTGATTTAGCAACATTGAAAGTGTCCTTAATTGTTTCATATATTAACTTAGCTTCTTTAACGTTTGTCGCATTGTCTAAAGTTTCAACTACACGTAGTTTTTGTGCTTCATCTAATGTGTTTGCTTTAAAGATTCTGTTAACATACAATAATTTAGAGTTTAACAAATTAACTTCGTTAAGTTCAGCGCGAACTGTTTCTAAAGCAGCTTTAGTTTCTTCAAGTTCAGCAGCTAGTGGATTCACAGCTTCTTCAACTTCGTCTTTAGCTTCTTCGATTTCTTCAGTTTCGTCAAGTGTTTCCACTTTTTCGTTAACTTCGTCTTCGTTGTTTTCGTCTAAATTGTTAATTTCTTCGAGAAGAGCATCTAAATCAAATTCTTCACCTTCGTGTACATAATCTGCTGTTGGATTTACTATTTGTACATCACTAGCTTCATAGTTTGGTTTGTGAACCTCATCTAAGTCTTCTTCATCGTCTTTTTTAGCTTCATCTAAGTCTTTATCATCAGCTTCTTTCATGTCGTCTTTATCGTCATCTTTTTTAGCTTCATCTAAGTCCTCATCTTTAGCTTCTTCGACTGTTTCTTCTGAAACTTCTTCGTTTTCGTCTAATTCTAATTCGTTAAGAATTTCTTCCAAATCTATTTCTTCATCTAAATCAGCTTCTCCAGTGGATTCATCCATATCGTCTTCATCCATTTCCATACCTACTGCTTCGTCCATATCACCATCTTCATCTTCATCGTAGTACATGCCTTCAGACTTTTCGTCTTCGTCATATTCTTCAGTTAGATCTTCAGATAATTTAGCAGATAGCATAGATTGAAGTTTTGGAGTAAAAGCTTCTTCTAATGCAGCTTTAGCATTTGCAAGAGCAACTTCACGGACAGCTTTAGCGTCAGCGATAGCTTCTTTTAAAATGTCTTTTGCCATTTTCTTTCAGTTTTTCTCTTTCGAGTCTCGTTAATAAATTGTACGGGAAATAAGGATATTAGGATCCTTAATAGGGGTTTGTATAAGTCAGGGACGGCTTATTGGGAAGCGCGTATATTTTCCCACATACATATATAAGAAGATGGGAGACCAAAAAAGGCGCCATAGGCGCCTTTAATGAAATATTTAATCAAATATTACTTTTTCATAAAGAATTGAGCTACGATTACTAGAACTACAAGTCCTACAAATCCACCGTTACCTAAACTGTTAAGTAAAGCAGTAAGATTAGCAACCACATCCATTCCAAATACAGTACCACCTGTTAAGATGTACCAAAGGATTGTTACAGGGATAAAAGCCATAAATAGCTTACCTAATCCGCCTAAAAATCCATTTACTAATGAAAATACTTTTTCCATGATAATTTGTTTTTAAGATTAATAATTAAAATTTAAGACCTACACCTAATTGTAAATTAGTTGTCTTAGCCGTTGCGTCATAAACCACTTTAGGATCTACAAATACGCCTTTGTGAAACGTAAACATTTTACCGACACCAATAGAAATATCATCAGTGTTTAAACCTGTAGTTGCTACATACGCGAAATATCCTTTATGGAAGTATCTTGCATGTAAATCAACAGCCATATCAGCAGTAGAGTCAGCTTGTGAAACATTAACACCAACCATGATGTTATCTGTTAAACCATATCCTACTGTTGGGCTTACGGACCACTCAGTCCATGCTTTGTTAGCAATGTCGCCAGTACCAATGTACCAGTCACCTTTTTCCTGTGCGTTTACTCCAGCAACTGTTAGCAGTCCTAAAGTCAAACTTAAAATCAATTTTCTCATAATTTTTGTTTTAGTTAATACTCGTGTTAATTGAAATATAAGGGAATCAGGAAATTGTCCCCTTAAGCTTTATATATATGTAGTTTTAGTCTCGCATGAGATTTATATATTTTTTTGTAACCTTTATTGTTTATTATACATATGAAGGGATTTTAACCCACCCAAATTTTTTTGCGGAGATTTTGCGATTATGAACAATTAATTGTTCACGACTAACACTGACAAGTACCTGTGTTATCACAGATAATGTCGCGTATAATATTATTTACGTTTGTGTATTTAAATTCTGGTACTATTACTTTACCTTCTTGTAAAGCACGACCTTTGGGAGTCATAAACGCTCCATGTGTAGATGGTGTTGAAACAAAATCCCAACATAATAATTCAAAATCATCTTGTACTTCAACTGTACCTTCAGCTAAATTTTCTGAAACTGAACCCATACCTCTAGATGATATACCAACTGTAATACCTGATGCAAATAATGCTTTTAGTATATTTCCCGCTGGTGTAGGTAATACTTCAACATCACCCATTACATCGTCTCCTTCCCACCAACATCTTTTAATGTTATGAGATACGTTTTGTAAATTGATAACTGAAGATTCTGGATGATCTAATTCACCCATTGCACGATTTTCTTTTATTGGACCTTCCATGTATGCTTTAACTTCTCTTTCAAGAATTTCTCTTGGATAAACTCTACCATTTTGGTTTTTAGCTTCAGCACGTTGTAAAACACCTGTAACAACTAGTGATTTGTTGTTTTTAATAGATGCTTCTACTAATTGTTTATCTACGTTAAATGGTCTGTATTCTTGTAATAGCATATTATTTCTTTTTTTTCTTTTTAAAAGCTTTTGGTGTCATATATCCTTCACCTGAACCTGCATTAAATGAAGCACCTGTGCCTGTCATACTTGCTTCATCTATATCGTCTTCTTTTACTTTAAGTGGTTTAGAAGGAAAAACAAGTAAAGATCCATCTTTAAGTCTTACTCTACCATCTCTATGAAGTTTATCCATTTCATCTTTAGTAATTTCTATCCCATCACCTTTAGCTACTACTGGATTATCTGTTTCAGATAATTGTTTTTGTTTGTCTTGCCAATCGTGTATGTTAAATGGTTTACTCATCTTTATATTTTTTTCTTGTATGTGTTCTAAATTTATTATATAAATCTTTTAATTCTTCAAATAAATTAAATAATACTATGTCGTTTGGATTATCATCTACTAATTGTTGAAAATCCTGAACTTCTGCTTCTAAATCTTTAACCATGTTAGACATAGATGGTTTACGAACTACTTTAGAAGATATTTTTCCAGTTTCTGGATCTGGTTCTCCACTAACTAATTTAAAATCTTTTTCTCTATCTTTAGCTTTATTTCCTCTTGCGGGATCTCTATCTTTTTTTAACTCACTAAAGGTAGATTCTTTTATATTATATATGTCAACAAGACTAACCATGAATTGTTTTTAACTCGTTTACTAATTCATAATAGTTAAGCAAGTTAATAACATTATCATCATTAACAGATGACTTTTTACATAATGGTTTAATCATGTCTCTTGTTTCAGTTAATTTTACAGCTACTGCTTTGTCCTCCACTTTTTTAGAGTATCCAGTAATTGTTTTTTTAACCGTCTTGATCTCCTCGTTGATAAAAGACTTAAGAGCAGGGCTATTAGTAACGCTGTTAACATATTCTTTTAAAAGTGTTTTTTGGTTATCTTGTAAACCACTATACTTGTCATTAAATTTTTCAAGTAAAACTTTGTAAGTAAGTAATCTAGTATCTTTATCTTGTTTACTATAGTTTTCTAAAACAGTATTTTTCTTAATAGTTTTTGGTTTTATAGTAATATGTTCTAAAAGTGTTGTTTTAGAATCTACAATAGATGTAGGTGAAGCATTTTTATTTTCAAGTAAATTAAAAATAGATGCCATTATTTTATAATCATTAATTTTAGCTTTAAAGAAATTATTTATATCATAAGTTTCTTTTATTTCTTTAATTAAATTATATTTTTCTCTTCTTAACTGACTTTTATTTAATTTTCCATGTGCCTCAATTAATGTATTAATTAACATTGTAGCTTTATTATCTTCTTTATATTTTTGTGATATAAATGTATGATATATTTTATACTCTTTTAATAGAGCTGAATCACCACTAAAATATTTTTTGATAATAGATAAGGCCCTTGGATTATCGCCAGCTATAGTATCAGCTGTCAACTGCCTTGTAAGGAGTTCAAATAAAATTCCAGTATTCTTGTACTTAGAATGTTTTACTTTCATTGTTTGTGTATAAATTGCAATTTATCTGTATATAAATATAGACTTTCTCTTAAGACTTAATGTTTTTTTCAGATAAAAGTCCATCTTCGTCTATCTCATTTAAGATTTTTTTCTTGTTACGAATCTTTTGAAGAGATTTTTTTAAACTTTGTGCCTCAAATGTAGAAACCTTGTTAGTGTCTGTTGGTCTTTCAGGTTTAGCAGCAGATAATCCTTTTTTTCCTAATGGATCTCTACTAAAATTACCTTTATCTGAACCATAGTTTTGAGGTTTTTCTACTGGACGACCTGGATCTTTTTCATCATACCCTGATGGTACTTGAGCTGGACCTACTGCTTTGTCTCTTTTATTACCATACAATGAAGCTAAATCATGAGGTGTACCATATGACATACCTGATTCTGTTGGGTCATTTCCTTCATTTTCAATTTGTGATAATCTAAATTTGTGGAATGAATCTTCAATTTGTTGGTCTTTTTCATCTCCATATTCATCTGGGGATAAACCAAATACATTTTCATAAACCCAATCTTTTGAAAATAATCCTTTATCAATCATATCTCCCGCAACTGTAGTTTTAGCAGTAAATAATTCTACTTTTTCTTGTTCGTAAATTACGGATGGTGTAGTTAATTCTAAAGAAAAATCAACTAATTGTTCATCTGTAAATCCTTGTGAATATAAATGTACTAATGCTATTTTAGTTAATTCTGACTCTACAATTCTTTGAACACGTTCAACTGTACGAGCAAATCTAACATCCATAGAAGCTAATGTTGATTTTCCTTCTACTCCTTCTTCATAACCTAAATATGGTTTAGGAATTTTAAGAGCAGCCATCATTTTATTTTTTAAATATTCAATGTCTTGAGTACCATCATAATCTAAACCTTTTGTAGTGTCAATTCTTGTTGAACTGTCATTACCTCTAACTGGTATATAGAAGTCTTCAGTAATGTTTTGCATGTTATATTTCAAGTTATAATCACCTGTTTGTTGGTCTATGTAAGGTGTTTTTTTCATTTTATTGACTGTTTCAGCCATAAATTGTTCAACTTGGTCTGGTGGGATAGCTCCTACATTAATGTAGAATGTTCTTTTTTCAGGTGCTCTCATTATACGATGGATTAACATTGCATCTTCCATCAACATTAATTGTTTAAATACTTTACGAGATGGTTCTAAATAAGATCTACCATAAGGAAGATAATTAGAATCTGTAAGTAATCTAAAGTGGGCAACTTCATAATTTTCTAATGTATACTGGTCTCTTCTAATTGTGTTTGTTGCACCTGAAGCTAACCCATTAGGATCGAGTGTAAACCTAGTGTAAGATGGGTTTTCAGGATCGGTTCCTTCTTCTCTTACTACTTCATAAGTAGATAAAGGTATAACATTATATACTCCAAATTTTTCAGATACCTCTAATTTAAGATAAAAATCTCCATACTTACACATGTTTCTAATCCATGTAGCTAAATTAAATTCTACATTTAAAACATCATAAAATAAATTATGTAGTACTTTTCTTATATTTTCATCTGATGAATTAATATTTAATACTTGTCCATACTCATTTCTTGAAGTAGTTTCATCAGACATAATATCAAGTGCAGCTGCAATAATAGGATCATGATCCATAGCTTCATAATCACTATAAAGCTGTAGTCGCATTGACTGATAATTCAGTGTTGGGTTATATTGTAATGATGATCCTACAGGTTTGTGTAAACGTGTAAATCTATCATATAATGAATTGGTTGCTAGGTTTCCATATTTTTGGATTCTAGCTGTGTCCATTACTTTTAATCTTTTTCCTCCTACGTTTCGGATGATTACATCACTTGAAAATAAACGTTGTAATCTTGAAAATAAACTAGTATCTGCCATTCTTTTTTGTTTGTTATAAATATATTAGAGGAGCCAAGTCAAATCTTGTTGTCCAAAATCTCCCATGTCTTGAGACCAACCAGCTTCTTTTTTATTTACCCCACCAGTATAAACACCGGGGGCACTTTTTTTCCAATTTCTTAATGTTGCGTTTGTTAAATCTATTCCTTGTTGAGCAAATTTTAATGCTGTATCTCTTACGTAACATCCTGTTGCTAAAGACATAACTAAATCATCATTATATCCTGTTTGGGCTTCTGCTCTTCCATTTTTCCAAATAAAAGTACGAAGTTCTTCCATTGTTCTTTGTCCTTGGATTATTACTGACTTTTCTCTCATGTAAGCATCTAATTTACCTATAGTTAAAGGTCTTGTTTTCATACTCATTGTAAAACCAGGAACCATTTTTGATGTGTCAGTTACATCATATCCTTTAGCTAAAAATGCTTCTGCACTTGTTGCTGCGTCTCCTTTAGGTGAGTAATATAAATTATTATATCCTTTATCAATTATAATTTGAATTGTATTCCATCCTATATTAGCATTTTCAACTACAAGTAATGCATTATTATACTCAGTAGCTATTGCTACTAACATATGGCCATATTCTTTTGTACCAATTTGGCCCTTAAATTCACCAATTTGTTTAGCTTCTTCTATGTCGATAATATGAAAAGCAGAATAATCTTTACTGTCACCTCTAGCTACATCGGCTACAATTAAATATTTTCTTGTATAATCTGGATATTCCCAAATATGTAAATTACCTTCTATACCTCTTTTTTCTACAGGTTCACATATAAATGTTTTTTCATAGTAAGATAAAAGATCAACATCAAATACTGTATTACCAGAAGTAGAAAAATCACAGTCACATTCTTGTGCTGCCATTCTAGTTCCTAATTCAGCGTCTTGTTGGTCTCTCCATTGTTGATTTCTTTCAGGATGTACTGTCCAAGGTAATTTTATAGGTGTAAAACCATTTTGGTTTTCTTGGGCTTTAACCCACATTCTATGAAAAAAGTTACCTGTACCGTTTGGTGTAGACAATACAATTGCTCTACCACCCGTTGATAATGTTTGTTGTGATGAACCCCAAATGTCTTCAATTCTGTTTTCTTCAATAAAGGCAGCCTCATCAATAATCAACAAAGAAATTGCTTCTGATCTACCAGCATCACTTGCTGCTGACACTGCTTTAATTTGAGAACCATTTTTTAGCCGTAGTGCTAATTTGTTTTTTTCAACAAATCCAATTTGTAACCAGGAAGGTAAATTATCATACATAAATTTTACCTTTGTTACTAAGTTTTTTGCTGTGTCTTGTTTAGTTGCAACTACTAATATAGCTTTATCTCTTTGAAAAACCATCATCCACAATGCTATACCTGCAGATAATGTCGAAATACCTAACTGTCTTGATTTTAAAATGATACTTCTGTCGTTCTTTTGAAGTAATTTTAATGTAGCTTCTTGAAAAGGATAAAGGTTAAATTGAACACGACCTCTGGTTGGGTGTTGAATATAACAATATTTTCTCATAAAGTAGACTGGGTCCTTAGCACATTTAACGTACTCTTGCTTTATGATTTGTTTTATATTAGTGTTAGCCATATGGTTATACGTATAGTATTTATTAATCCATATATGATCTTATCCCAGTACTGTATAGTACTTGAGCTATACGTTCTTCAGTTGTACCACTAATGGTTATAGCTTTTTTTCCACAATGCATGTTTATAATTGATCTTATTTCTCTATCAATAGCCATTCTATATTCAGCATCTGTTTCTCTAACACCATTATCTTCTATTTTTACACCTTTAGGTGAAACATAAAATAAATAATCATATTCTTGTATTAAATGAAACAAAGCTGCACTTAAGTGATGTTTTTCATAATCTTTCATTGACGTAGATAATTTAGAAAACGCCATAACATCAATAATTGTTCTGTCTGTTATAATATTTTTTTGCATTAATTCAGCTGCTCTTTCAGCTGCAAATACTAATTGACCTTTATAAGTACTATCTGTATTTAATGGTATACCCATTTCCATAAGATATTTTGAGCGTTCTGTTCTAAAAGTATAATTCTTAAATTCAGGTAACTCCTTTAACGCTTTTACTAGTGTAGTTTTTCCTACACTCATTGTTCCACAAAAACCTATTTTCATATTAAAATCTTACTGTTCCTTTAAATGCTGGATTTTTATACCAAGGTAGTCCTTCTTTACCTTTTTGTATTTCATTCCATGTATCAAAATCATATTGAATACCATTTAAATAATATTCTTTTCTTTTTTGTTCTCTATTAATTAAAGCAGGACCTTCATCACTATGAAATACTGCTCTATCACCAAAATCTAAAACGTGTGCTGTTGTTTTGGAACCATCTTCTTCTATCCTAGATACTCTTCTTACTTTAGTTTTTGGATTAACTGATCTTTGAACTTTATCTAATTGTTCTTTTCTTGCTTGTTCAGCATTTATTTGATGTTTATTCATAACTTACTATACTATGTTCGTGAAAATCAGGAAATTCTTGTTTTATTTTTAATAATGCTTCAGCAACATATGTACCTTGAGCTCCTGACACTGTAATACCTCTTGCTGACAATGCATCACCTACAAAATATACATTAGGAAACCTAGTAAGACTTAAATCATTATAGTTAACTAATGGTTCTGGTGATAAATATTTTACTTCAGGCATATAAATACCCCAATCTTTACCTAGTGTTGGAAATACTTT
>Ga0181369_1000182_pt1 | contig 18132 bp, 6 predicted proteins | sample LowvirmetaG_8_FD_130088 | JGI IMG/M metagenome (GOLD analysis project Ga0181369, IMG submission 130088) | Marine viral communities from the Subarctic Pacific Ocean - Lowphox_04 viral metaG | ecosystem: Environmental > Aquatic > Marine > Oceanic | place: Subarctic Pacific Ocean | collected 2015-11-29 | reverse complement strand
TCTAGAAACTTTTATGCCATTAAGCTTCCTTGCTCTGGCTGGTGGGATATGTTCTGGAGTAATCCCCACTACGTCTAAACATAACCAGGATACGATGCCATTGAATGCTTGAAGCTTGGCCATTGTTTTAGCTGTTGAGCCTCCTGATTTGAAGAAAGTAAATGCTTCCTCTATACATATATGTTTTATATTATAACTGTGTTTTATTGCTTCAAGCTCAAACTTAATGAACTTAGCTTTTGTCCATAGATCAGGGAACTTATTTTTATTTCTTAAGTCCCAAGCTTCACAGATTATTATATTTGCTTCCTCATCAAGAATAGTATATCCTATTACTGATGTACTAACATCCAACCCTAGTATCATATATCCAACTTCATTTTAAAACTAAATTCTCTGTCCTCTGTTTTTTTAACTGGTTTTGCAACAGTTGTCACGGCAATTAAATTTTTATCTTTATCATAAATACCAATTTTTGAGATATAAGTTTCTTTTGCAAAGCTTGCTGTTGGACTTGAGAAAGAAGAACTAACAATATTAGCTGTTGGAAGATCCGGCTCCCTGTAGGAGATCGAGCTTGTTAGCGCATCATAGTAGCCTGTTGTGGCACTATGACTCAAGTAGGTTGGGTTATTAGAGAAGTTCAACTGGCCCTTCGGAGCGTGAGCAAACATCGTCATCACTGGGACTTCATGCGAGCCGGAGAAGTGTAGTCCGTAGCTTGCTGAAGCTCTTGTGTCTGCACCTTCGCCGTCATTTGGGATTCCGTCATTAGCACCAGCAGCGTAAAATAGCCACGACGAGGTCACGGCAGTACCAGTATTTTTATAATTTAGTTGCGCTTCAGCAGAAGGCCCAGTAGTTTGCAGATCCCAGCTTCCTGTCAGAATCACAAACCCCTCTTTATAAAGGACCATTCCTGCAACACTTCCAGACCCAGTGCTCCCTTCGGGACCTACTTGTACAAGTTCTCCGTTCCTATTAACATCCCTAAGTTCTCCGATAAGAGTTCCCGTTAAGAAATATTTCAAGTTTACAGTGCCTTTCTCTAAGGAATTTCCGTAAAATATGCTTGGGATACTAACTAGGTTAACTGGGACGACATCTAGGTCTCTTTCGTAACCAGTGCTGAAAGAGGCGGAGTATTTAAAGTGTGGACTCATTGTAGAGTAATGGTTTATTGTACCCTTCAACGCATTGATGTGAGAACCCTTGATATTGTCTCTTATATATTTAATGTGCTCTTTCACAGTCTGTGATGGGTCACGCAAAGAGTAATAAAATGCATAGTTGTCATCGCTTAGAGACTGTGAATGATCGTTGTCAAAAAACTCTCTTGTTATCGAGGCAGAGAGAGGGTACTCGGCACCACTAACAGCATTAATTTGGCTGCCGTAATCTAATGAGTAGTAGTTCTCAGTTGAGATTGTTTTGAATGTAGTTAGAGAACTATCTCTCTGGAGGAACGAAAATACCAAACCTGTGTCAGATTCTGTTCTATCAACATTCAATTCATATAAGCTTATATGTCCTGCTGGAACACCCGGAACACTAGAAACAAAGGCACCAGCCTGCTCAGACTGATTATTGTAAAAAATCTGAGAGTTATAGATGTCAAATCTGCAGGATGGTGTTGTTTTTAGCTGGTTGACAAATAGGTCGTTGTTTGTAAACCTATAATAAGACATACGAGCACCCCCTCAGTAATCTAGGCGTACTCGTAAAGTCAACTCGTTACTTGGATCTTTCTTCAAAGGCTCTGAGACCTTGGCTACTGCTAGTAGCTCGTTATCAGGTGAGTACAGGCCAACGCTTGTGACGTATGAGACAGGACTATTCGCAGGGTCTCCATCCTTAACCACAATCTCACTAGGACCGTTGGAAGTAGAAAGATAAGTTGGGTTAGCACTGTAGTTGAACTCTGTATTATTGGCACGACAGAAGTAAATTGTAGAATTCAACTCTGTTGTGTTGTTAAACTGCATGTTGTATGTCCTGTTCCTCAGGTTCTGCGCCATAACCTCAATTGTGGATCCTGTAGTGGTATTAAAGCCTGTAACTCCTGCGTTTGCTGGACTAAACGTAACAGTGCCCTTCGAGTTGTTGAGTATACCGCCATCTGCTGCATCTGCAAAAACAGAACCTGAGATAACTGCAACGCCTGCCTGATAGAAGACTAGCCCAACTCTATAAGACTGGTTCAGGGCAGTAACGTCCGCACCGGCAGAGCCTGTGGCAAATAAAACACCGTACTCGCCTGCAGGAGAGTTAACAAAGTACCCATCAGACCCTGAAGCATCTGTAATCTTGATTCTTTCTCCGGAGGTGGCTCCGTGGGCAAACCCATCACTTGTAATTAACTCAAGCTCAAAACTTCCCTTTTTGATCTCGTCTTTTGTCAAAATCCTAGCAAAGTTGATAAAGTAGCACTCATTGATTTTTGTGCCTCCGGCAATGATATCGCCGTCTTCGTCAAAGAGTCTTACACCACCAGTCTCGTCATACCCCATAAGAACTTGAGCCATCTGGTTGTAAATGTTAATCTTTTTAGAGTTTTGAGTGTTGCTGGCCCCGGACAAAGCAGAGGTTGAAGAATGGCCGACCGTGATATCGAAGATATGGTTAGCAGAAGAAGAAAGGAAAGGGTAATCAAAAACACTCTCGAACATGCCGTGTGAATAAGTTTTGATATGTGGTTCCGAACCAAGAGCTACCGTGTCTCCTCCATATGTTCCTGAAAGGATGGAGCCTGTTATAGGAATAGCTTCGTGAAGCAAAGTCCTAGAAGTTGTTACGTCGTTGCTACCTAAAGTTTTAAATGTCGTTGCCATTATTTATCTTCCTTATTGCTTCTTGATGAATCTGACTGGAATATCAATACTGTATCCTGTAGTAACGCCTGTTACTCTGACAACAGAATCAATATGGTAAACACTTGTGGAGCCCACTGTAGAAGTGCCGCCAAGCCTTGTAAATAGTGTGGTACTTCCATTTAGTTCCAGCGAAGCTCCTATCCTAAACTGAATCCTAGTTCCTCTTGGGCCGTTGATTGAAGAGTCGGCGGCACCAACACTAGTGATTGTAGAAACATAAGTGCCGTTAGAAAGTGTAAAGAAGTAACTTGCCATCTGTGCTTCGTTCACATAGGCTGGGTTTCCTCTTCTACCAGCGTTGTTATAAACAGTACCAAATCTGTTATCAATCTCAACCTGGAACCTTGTTTCAATGAGGTCTCCAGAGAGAGGAGACGTAGCAGGAGGGCTACCGTTAGTATCAGTGCCTTGGTCAACCACAATCGTAGTGCTAGACACTGATGAAGGTGTATCGCCCCAGATAACCCCAGCAGTAGTACCTACAGCATTTTGAGTATCACTATCAACTGCCACCAAAAAGGCATTTGTGGTGGAGTCTCTTACACTACCAAAGGCTGCACTCTCAAAGAGTTCCAAAATTGGAAGGTAAAGGACATCGTTTCTTGTTAGAGTAACTAGGCGATGATGCATGGATGCTTCTGGGTCAGTAAAGCCTTCCAGGACAGGAGTCTGAAGAATCTCCAGGTCGTAGTAAGCAGATCCACTTGCATGAGCAGGGTTGTATAGTCGATAGTTGATCTCGTCATCACCAAGGGCGAACTTAGCAATCCTAAAGCTACCGTCTCCACGAGCTAGTCTTCTTCTGCCGGTGTCTGTTAGAACCGCATCAAGTATGATGTCGCCACTGTTGTCCAAAAATGCCATAGTTTTACCTCTCTAACTAATAAATAGTTTTATAATTTAAATAGTTTGTTTTATATTAAGATACGCATCTTAAACAAATATGATTAATTTCTCTCGTCTTTTTTATTAAACGTCAAATTCATATCAATCTTCTTTCCTGTCTTCTTGGAAGTCAGTCTGATTTTGAAAGTCTTGCCCCACACAGGCTCTGTTCCCTGAACCCCTAACTGGACCTCGGGAACATCATTTGGATCAGAGTATGTGTTGCCATTAGGATCAGAGAAGTTTTGATCTACGTTCGGTGTGACTCTGTCTAGTACAGGATAGACTTGAATTAACTTCTTCATATCTTTAGAAGCCACTTTTGACTCTATGATAGGCAAGGTGTAAAGATTGATAAGTGGATAGATAGCTCCACCATCATCTACAAGCTCAACTTCATAGATAAAGGTAGGATTAGACACGTTGCCATGGAAATCAACTGTACGGAAAGTATAGTAATATTTTATATTTGCCTGCATCGCATCAGTGTAGTCTGCTGATCTAGATCTAATAATCCTATCCTCACTTGAAATAAGCGTAGGAATTCTTGCTCTCAAACGCTCGTCAAAATCAGAGTAGGACGTTGGAGCAGTTTCGGTTCTAAACACTTCAAAGAAAGTTGGAACATCATCTGATTTAAACAATATCTCTTGGCCCATTTCTTTTGCTTGTGCTTGATAGTGCTTGTCGAATAGTTGTCTATCCTCTTGAGTAATCGGAATAGCCACCTGCAAGACCTCTGAGAATGTTGCGTCAAAGGTAAATAATAGTTTGTCATTTACTCCACGGTATGGTATGATTTCAATCTCAGGAGGGGGAGGAGGATTAGAAAGTACGGACGTTGTCAGAGAGCCGATTGGAACCTCTACTATTCTGGTAGAAGGAAGCATTCTTACTCTGTATTTAGCGCCGTAACCTATTGTGTTTAAAATAGGCAGACCTTCACCTGGAGCTAATTCTGCAATACCAAAGCTAGTCTCATCGTTCGAAACTCCCGGTAGTATATTTTTGTCTGAGTTATTGTTTGTTACAAAAGTTTGAATGACTTGGTTTGTTTCTATGCCAGAATAAAATCCACCGTTATATCCGGCCTCAAATTGGACGCTTGACTGTAGATCTTGCACTCTTTCTCTCGGCCCACTGGGCTCTAAATTGTTAGGAGAGCCCCACGGAATATGACGCCCATTAAGCCTATGGTGTGAAGGAGACATTGCTAACGGGATAGAATTAGTGTTGCCGGGGATAAACCCTCCGAGTCCGCCATCATCGAAGCCCATAAATAAATTAAACCAATCACTTAGATCTAGGGCCGAAGGATCACCCGCTGCTCCGGCTCTGAAAGCCAGGAAGCTGGTACTTCCTCTCTGTAGGCGTCTAATAGCTTCTTTTACTTCAGAACCACTTTCTGATATCTGGCCGTCTTGTCCCACTTGAATAAAACTGTCGTTCCATTCTAAGCCCCAGATTTCTTGCCAGCTTGGGTATGTAACTGTTTGGCCATTATGGAATCCAGTTGGCTTCGTGTACCAAGCTTTTTGCATGATATCTTTTATTTGCCCGAGAGTAAAAAATCTTACATTTTCATCTGACCAAGCTGGAAGCTGCTTTATGTCTGCACCATACAAATAGTTCGGAGTGCCTGTATCGATAAAGTCTTCTAAAGCAGCATCAGTTATTTGAGCATTCAACACTGAATTGGGACTTGCACCATACCTAAGAGGGTAGGTCTCTCTATCGTAAAAATGATTAAATATCCAGAAGGTTTCTAACGATTGGATGCCAGTGATTCTATCATCAACATCAAAAATACTACCATTTGGTAAACTGGCTGCATAACCGCTAAATCTTGATATTGTATTGAGCAAAGGAGACTCTTGTGATAAGAAAGAAGCTACAAGTTCCCACACTTGTGCCCCAACTCTACCTGGCTCTGGCAGGGTTGGGCCAAACTCATCCCCCCCAGAGACGCTTGCAACATCAAAGAGGTTTTTTGCACCGAACCATCTAAAATTATAGCCAACTATTTGGCCATCGCCGCTGAACACTTCTTCAATTTGCTTAACATTTGGAGCTTCTACTTCTTCGTATTTGTACTTTGTTCCAAAAACATATTTATAAGCATGGATGTCATAAGTGTACTGTTCTCCGTACCTAACTTGTGTATCAATATACTCGATTAAAGACTCGTTAGTAAGGGCGTTTGGTATCCACATTTCTTGGATATGTGTTCCGACGGCTGAGGGTCCTCTATACTTCCTTACTCTATATCCCACTGTTTGGTTCTCTGCGTAGTCTCCCCTATTGAAGAGGCCGTTGTAGATTCTGCCATCTCGTGAAGCAACAGTCCGCTCAAAAGATCCAGCGTCAGTGTGTAATTTATTATTGTGACCCGCTAAACCTGTTAGCAGAGCCATATCATTGATGCCTGACTGGAAGTCCTCATATAGGGCATCTGAATTCTGTAGTTCCGGTGAGTTAACCGTGTCCAAAAACATTCTTTCTTGCCTAGAAGCGAAAGCATTCTCAGAGGTCACTTCAGCAAAGTCTTCAAACAGCATGTGAGAGAAAGAATTAGTGTTTGTGTCGCCGTCAATATTACCAGCTTCGAGTTCAAATAGAGTTGGCGAAGTGTTTAACAATTCTTGCTCTGACTCCATATTATAGTAAGTTTTTGCAGAGAACTCGTAAACTTCTTCTTCCTCCACAACCGAAAAAGTAAATGGATCCAATGAAGATAATACATGAGATGTCCATGTGCTAAACATATCAAGAGAGCCGATCATGTCTGCGACAGGTTCTTGTATGACGTTTGTTGTTTTGCCCTCAGTAGTAAAAACAATTCCAGCCGCAAATGGGAATTTTGTTTTTCTTTCGTTCAGGTCAAAGATCTTGTCGCCATTTATGCCAAGACCATCAGTGTAAGAAGAATACGTCTGAACTACACTCTTTGTCCCATCAATTATTAAAGAAGTCTCCGCAAACGTAAGGTCAATATAAGAGTCAACCCAAGTATCTAAGTAATTTGTGTATGGAACTGTTAAACTATATTCATACTCGTCTACAACAGTTGTTATGTCATCACTCAAGACTCCCTGTGATATGATTAAGGAAGAATCCACGTTACCTAACACTAGAGCATGATCTTTAATGTGTTGTGGTGTGGCCGAAAAATCATAGTCTATCAAAGAGATAGCATAGAAGTTTGGCAATGCTGTTTCTATAGTAGAGTTAGATAAGTTCTCGTACTTTTCATTGAGGTAATGGTAATCTGAGTAAGCGTACAAATCTTCCGGCTCATCCGCAAATTCATATTGAAAACTCTCTTCAAAGAAGAAGCCCTCACCAGGATTTTTGAAAAGCTCTTGAACATCGACAGTGAATTGTGTTAGCGTTTGGTATGGCTGTGCGTCTTCTCCATCACCCTCAGTGGAATGGAATACTTCAAGGACGATAGAGCGTTCCGCTGTACCAGGAATCTCTAAAACTCCATAATCTTGAAATGCTATATACCCATTTCCTTCTGCCTCATCAGACTTAACTTTTTTAATATCTAAGGTTCTTACAACGTCACCTCTTCCAAAGATCTCTTTTGTATTATAAGAAAAAGAAGAGAAATCTTTAAGCAATCTAGGATCGCTCACTCTGTTGACATCCCCGAACACTAGGTTTCCATCGGAAGTTGTGTACCAGTATTGTCCTGTTACCTTTCGAAGATTATCTCTAATAGATCCTATAAAAGAATCAGGACTTATGTATTTTTTAGTAGCCACCCGTACTTCCTCCTGTAGTTACCTGATTCCGTGTCGTAGTTCCTGTGACGACTACCTGTTCGTTTTCTACCTGTGTGGTGGTGCTCGCGACTGTTTGAGCAACGTCAGTCGTGATCTCGTTTCGAGTTATTCTAACTGTCTCGACTCGCACGGATTCCTCAGCGCCTGTATTATAAACAGAGTCTATGATACTCTCTGCATTGTCTGCAACCGATGTAAGAGTAATGACAGGCTCCTCTTCATATTCTTCTGGTATAGGAGCCTGTTCAGTTTCTGTGACTGGAGTATTTTCCTGTTGTACCGGCACCGGCTGAGCTTCGGGCTGCGCTGCTTGTACAACTACAACTTCATTTAATGTGTCATCCCCTGCCTGTGAATCTCCAACGAAAATTGCCATGTAAGGGTTTGGAGAGGCATACGGTGCATCAACTGTTGTCGGTTCCATGTTGTCATCAAATGATGTAACGTATCTTATGCCTGTTTCATAATCATCTAATAGTGTGTTAGCTCCAACTCCAACAATGCTGTCGAGCATTGTCTCATCTACCGTTAACACCTCAGGTTCATTTTTCCCTGCGTCTCTCGTTGGGTTTGAATTGAAGCCATCCTCTAGTTTATTAGGTAAGACCTCAGTGGAATCAAACGAACGGCTCCCTTGTGCGCCACCGTGTGTCGTCGGATCAGAATAGTCTTTTCTTCTTCTTCGCCTTACAGCCCTTCTAACTTTTGCAGATTTACCATTTTGACCTAATATCTTTTGCAAAGTCTCATATGTGGTAGTTCTTACACTAGGGACTTTGGACATGGCTGTATTTTGATCTGTTTTATTCGCTAATAGATGAATACTAGCTTCCCTAGCACTTCTAGGATCGTCTAGTTCGTAAACCTGAGCTCCTGCTCTGACTGTTGCAGGACTTAGCTTCGAGTAAAAGTCTCTGTACCCGGCTGCTTGTGGGCCTGAAGGTACCTGCATTCCTCTCTTCCCTGCTTCTTGCCTGAACCTGGCCAAAAAAGAAGGTAATGAGATTGATAAAGGACCAGTGTAATTATTCACCAATGCATTTCCGTAGTAATCTACTCCATAACCGTTTAGCATGCCGCTGTCAAATTTTGAATCAAAAAAGTAAGTTGTTGTTATTGTATTAACATTTTGTTTCTTATTTGACTTCGCAACACTCCTTGCCTTAGAATACTCTTGCTCGTCAGGTGGTGCAAAAGTCTGTATTGTTTTGATGAAGCCCTGCAGTAAGCTCAGAAATGCTTCAACTCCCTCAAGACTTCTAGACGAAGGTCCAACCATAGAGAACAGCCTTCTGGCGTATGAGTTTGCATTTCTCCCAGAAAGCTCTGACAGGATGCTAAGGTAGATGCGTATAGACCTTCTCCACGGAAAGTCGTTAAAAGAATTTACTGCTTCTATCTTATCTCTCGAACTATAAAACTTACCAACAACTCTCACTGCCCTGTCACTCAAATCACCAGTGTTATCAAAGTACGATTTGTTGTTCATTAAATCGTAATACTCTTTCATTAAACTGTGTGCTCTCTTGAGACCTTTTATAACTCTTTTCATGTATGGTACTGTAGGATCAGTTGAAGTTATCTCCACTCCATATTGAAAAGTGCCTTCTTGGAAATCTTTAATTTCCTGATCGTGGAAAGAGAAAGCTCGCTTATTTCCAAGGCCAGTTAAACGCTTCTCCGTCACTGAGCCTATATACTTTTCTACTATCCCGTCACCATTGGCATCTGTAAACTGACTTTTTCTCTGTAGAATCCCTCTGTCATCATCACTAGACTCAGCGATAATATCATATAGGTAAGCCTGATTTACATAATCGTAATCATTAATGTTTTTGTTTTCTATTTTTCTTCTTACTATTTTTAAAGACTGTATCTTTGTATATTTAAGTAGTTTTTCTTTTGCAACTGTAATAAAAAGACGATTGTACCGTGAAGATTTTGCCAAGAGGGCTGTAGGGTTCATTGCGAAGATTCCCCTAGCAGAACCTTCTGCGTCTCTCGAAAGAAACAGGCTTGAAAATGTTCTAACATCTATCATATCAACACTGAACAAAATATCATTTTGTATTTTATTTAGCGCTTGAATTGTTCTGAAATCTTGTATTTTAACGTTGTTATGATCAACTTTTTCTAGGGTAGGGTGTGGCCTTCTTGTGTGACGAGGCCCTGCCATCCAGACTCCCTCATGATAGTGAACAGGGCCAGCCCATACTTCTCCGCTAGGAAGATAGAAAGTTGTTGTTTTAGAATTAATATTATTGTTATCAAGAACCTTTTCGATAGTCTTTGCACCGACACGGTTAGCCATCTCGGAGTATAAGAAGTACCTTAGGTGAGAAGAATTTGATTTAAAAGAAACTTCTAAGGGCACAAAACAGAGAACATCATCTCCCATATCTCTATCTTTGTACCCATGAAGATCAATGTTTTGTGGAAGGGCCACCGTCTGGGCTACCACAAACTTTCTCAGATCTAGTGGGATTAATTCTTCATTATATCTGTCTGTGCTGTTAAGAATCTCAGATACTTGTGGATGGGAGCTTTGGATAACGGTAACAGATAAACTCTGCCCTTCTAGTTTCTGGTACCACTTTCTTCTCCTAAGCATCTCCGGTATCCTTAGGTTTAAAGTAGTTTGAATAACGTTGTCGTTATCGTACTCCTTGTCATCTACATTAGTCTTTTGTTGCGGCACATTTCTACCAAACTTATTTTTAATGACTTCTAAATTATTGTTTTGATAATAATTTTTATCGCCTTGCAATATTGTAGAGTTGTCAATTCTAATCCTATGTACATAGACATAAGGTAGACCGTACCCTACAATTCTTCTTATCTCTTCAATATTAGACATCAGTAAATCGTTCCTAAGTTATCGCAAGGATTGTCAGGATCTGGGCATTCAGGAGAGACAGCATCCGTACTATAAATATCCACAAGTGAAATATTTTTGGTCTCTCTACACTCTATTTCTGTGTCGATGAAGAACCCTCTGGATTCTAGATCTTCTAGAGAGGAACAAATAAGTTGAGTGTCTATCTGGTTGTCCACCAATATATTCAAATAGTATTCTACATAGTCTGGGGTGATGGGTTCTGAGGACAGAGGTATCTCACTTGGGTCTCGGAGTATCCCCTCTGAAACCAAACTGATCGGCTTTTTAAATTTTAGTTTTTTTAGCTTCTCTACTTTTAAGGAAGTACCAGGGGCAGTTTCATCTTCAACCAAGAAAACTTCTAGTTCAAAGTTATCTTTATTAAACTCTGCGTTTCTTTCTAAAATTTGAGCTAACACAAACTCTGGCTTGATATCTAAATATTGAGAATTTGGATACTCCACTGCCAGTTCAGTATCTGACACAAACTGAATATCTGACTTTACGCCTACTGTATAATCTAGATTAATATTGATTTGCGGTATGTTTATTGTAGGACTTGAATACCAGTTGATGCTCCCGGCTGAGGGGAGTACGGTGGCAGATCCAGTGATGCTTTTACTTGAAGAATCAATTTCTCCTCTAATCATGTTAATTGACCAAGCGGGAGCGTCTGTTTTTAGTATGTCAGAAGTTCCTAGTTGATTTTTTAGACCATACATTTTTCTTTCAAAGTAAAGGTCTGTTACTGTTTCACTATCTTGTTCAATCTGTCCTTCCTGTACAACTTTCCCAAGCTGATTGACCACCCCAAGTTTGGCTGTTAGGCCTTTTCTAGAAAAAATATTTCGGTCAGAGAATACAACCTGGCCCTCTAGCTGTGGAGTTTCTTCTTGAATCCTACCTTCAATGTTATTCTGTCCTTCTGTCACATCTGCGTGGCTGCTATCATACAAAATATTGTCATCGAAGAATGCGTAATACTCAGGCCTAAACTCCCCCTGAGCCAGTAGATACTCGCCATAGGGTGTCATTTGAATGTCCAAAACTTGCTCTTTTTTATTCATGAACTTCATTCTTCATCACCCTCTAGAACAACTTCGGCATCTATTTTAACCATCTCTACTAGAGAGAAGAAATCATATGGCCAGTTATAACTATAATCTAGTTGTTGTTTTCTTCCGCCAATTGAGAAATCAAACTTATATCTATCATCATCGATGTTATCACCACTCTTGGAGGCAATCTTAGAGAAGTAATTCTTCACAGCTTTTTGCTTAACTTTAAACACCATCCATTTTAGCCTTGTAGGCATTTCTTCACCTAATAGATGGTCCGCTAGGAACGGATGAGTTATTGATACTTCTTTCTTTTCAACTCTTTCTACAGATTTTGGAGGCAAGTTTTGCCACATGTGGATTAAGTCATCTTGGTCAAAAGCATGTTCAAACTCAAATATATACATTGCAAAAGGCTTTTGCTCAGTATTCGTAATAAAATCAAATGTTGGCGGGAAAACATAACCCTTCATTTTATTAAACATTTGCTGAACGGAGTTACTAGAAGGAAGCTTCCCTAAGCGAGCTTGTTCTGCAACATCTCTAGGGATATCGAACATCTTTCTTCTTCCGCCTTCTTCAACAAACGGAATGGCTACTACTGCCTCTTTTACAACCTTAGATTGCGCCACTTCCCCTAGCCTTCTTGGATTCTGGTCGAATCCTAAGAGATCGACAAAAGACTTTGCGTCACCATTATTATAAAAATTAGCATTTACATTAGGATGGTTATTAAGCCAATCTTGAGGCACATCTGTAAACTGCAAGAAAACGCCCTTATCCGGAGAATCTGGCGGAAGTCCAAACTGATGCCACATGCCCCTTGGGACAGACTCCGAACCATAAGTTGGCAAAGTGAGGTTCCCTCCAATATTTACAGCGGACTCAGCAAAGTTAAACATAGGAGTTTCCCATTTAGGCTGTATCACCATCGCTACATGATTAGCTGTTGGATCATCGCTAACTTCTAGAGCCTCGCCCGTGTCTGGATCGTAAGATACTGATTTAATTCTGACCTTCCCGTCAGTGATGAGAACATCGCTCAAATTAATAATATTTTGCCTTATACCTCCGGTGCTCTTGTAAAATCCGCCATCGTTACCAACTGTAGCGCTGTTATCAAATCTTAAATTCAGAGACCCATCTATATTGCCAAGAATTTCAGCCAATGTGTATTTCTTAGTCTCCGTAGCTGTAAATTGAATATCAAGCCATGCTTCGCCATGGTAATATGGAGGAGTTCCAACCCAGTTATACCCACTGTATGAATCAAGCATCCTCTGTGAGTATGTGCCGTCATGATCGGTTTGAGCTAATTCATTGCGCCCTGAGACTGGGTGGTAGAAGGCCGAAGGTCTACTATACATTGTGAAGGTTTCGCGCAGGTTAGTTTGTGTTGGATCGTCTTGTGGCAACTCATAATCTGTGGAAAACTTTCTTGGTGCGTTCATGCTTCTAAACATGCGGATTCTACCACAGTATACATTTCCACTAATTGCATTACCAAACCTAGGATCACTTTCAGGAAGCGAAGTAATTGTTGTCATATTAGAATTTCTAAGGAAGAATTCAGGACATTCGCCAAAGAAGTTGTTTGCCATCATCCGATATAGTGGATCTCCCTTTCCATTCCAAGAAGCAGTAAGATTTAAGTGAGTAAACGGATGTGGACTTGGATCATGAATTGGCACATCAGAAAGATACTTTTCAGGCTCAACAGCAGCTTCAAAATCAATCATTCGGAATTTGTGGTCAACACTAGCAAGGCTCGAACTAATAGCATAGTAATCATCGCCAAGACTCTGTACTTCATAACTACTTGTTAAAACAGGGTAAGGAACACCAATTCCGCTCTTGACCGAGTTATAAACAATACCAGGGGCATACAAAGTTTCCAAGAACGGCCTGACTTTAGCATTTTCGTACTGGATATCCCCTCCAGTAAAACTTACATATGGCATGTAAGATGAAGAAAACTGTGTGGCCATTTGAAGAGTTCTTTCTGATGGGTAAAATCCATTATACGGCAAGAATTTCTTCAAAGCTTTGCATGTCAAAGTTATTTCACTGTCTGCTGCGATCCCATCATGCTCTTTCTTTATGATATCAAAATATTTCAAGAAATCTGAATTTGTGTACACATTATAAAAATCTTTGTATCCACTATCTGTTGGTACATCGGAAGATCCAGAGGCTCCGAATATACTGAATGAAGAACTATTAGGAGCGAGAAAGTCACCGGACATGGTTGAAACATAGTATGGGATATGATCACTCATTCTAAACTCTGGAACGATAGAGTAGTCTTTGCCGTGTGGCCTTATTTCATTGGCATAATCTTCATAGCTATCGTATGCAGGGTTGGCTCGATCTTGTGATCCCGTTACAAACACGCCATCTTTAACTGTTCCTGCGAGTTGTCCCGCCTGCCATACCGCGTTTCCATTGCCGATGTCAATCTTACCAAAGATGTTGTTTCCGGTTCCTACGGCATTTCCAAATTGAGATATATCCAGCCCAGAAGGAGCTACAACAGAAGCACTCGTTGCCATAAAATGCTTGTGTGCATATAGGGCAGATGATGTCAAATATGCTTTCTCAGAGGAGAAATGTGCGTATGAGCCAAAATTCTGTAGTTCTCCGGTTGGATTAGTTGCGTCATTGATAGCTTTTACTCCTTGGAAATTATAAGTTTCGAATGTGGTTCTGGTGTCTAGAGCCCAAATACTATACTTACTTCTTCCTCCGAGACTAATCTTGTCAGCCTTATTGTCGTCTCTTGTCTGTCTGTTGGAATGCCAGAAATCAATCTTGTAGCCTTCTCTTTGTCTGACCTTGTTTGAATAAGCATTTTTTTCTGCCGGGTAGACAGTCTCTTTATAAACAAGGGCTTCAAACTTGTCTCCATAAAGTCCTTTTACTCTGTCATACATCTGACTATCAGGAGTACCAGCGTAATTTTCATTTAAGTCCAAGCTAGAAAAGTAAGAAATATTATTTGTATACGATGATTCTACACTTAGGCTGTCAAATTCTTGCACTACAGGCTTGTATTTTGTTATGACTGGGGACTCTCTGTATTGCCTAAACTCTCCATATCTTTGAGACGGCAAGACTCTACCATCTTCTGTGAAGCTCTGTCTGTCACCTTCCTCGACAGAAATAATCTGGTTTCTTCTCAGTAATCTTGCTACCGGGTGATGTCCTGTTCGTATTTGTTTCCAAGAGTTAAACCCAAAGACATCTCCTCTGTGAGCTAAGAGGGCGTTAAACCCTTGGCCAATATCACTTGTGTATCCGAAGTTGACGGTAGAGTAAGTTATAATACCTGTTGAAGTAGGGTGGCCTAGAGTCTGTGTTGCTAAGTCAGTAGGGTCATAGTAAAGCGTGTTTAATCCTACAAAGTCAATACGATTTCCTGTTGTGGTCGTTTGATCACTTTCGCTTACAAAGGTGATCGCGTTAACAAAGCCAGAAGAAGTAGACACCTCAAAATTAGATGGGGCATATCCGAGCATAACATTTTTATTTGCTTTTGTGCCTCCGGTCGCTGTTGAAAGGTACGAAGCAGACAGCCAAGAGTATTGTAAATCACTCTGTGGAAGAGGCCTGGAGAGGAACCCGTTGTCATTGACTGTCCCCGTTACTATAGTCCCAGCATCTCCATAGTACTCGTTACCAAACTCAATCCTATTAAGAGTATTCCTATTAATTTTATGAAAGTTTGCAACGCCAGAGTAGTCATCAGCATTAGCCAAAACTCCCGGCTTATAGCCAAACTGTGATGTGGAGGCTGATAAAAGTCTTGTCAATGGTGCTCTAACTGATAAATTCCTGTACGGGAGAGCGTTATACACACTGTACTGCCCTGTAGCTGCGTCTAGAGCGCCATGGGCAGTGTCGAAGCTGCCAGGGGAGGAGAACCTCTCTATCATACTATGAGCAGAGCTGGAGAAGAAAGCAACCTCAGTATCCACTATTCCTGAAACTTCGGTAGAAGTTAGATTAGTGACCACAACTCCTTCAGCTGCCACAAACTGACTATCGCCACCCGCTCTACCAGAAAGTTGTACAACTTCTCTAATATTTGTGTAGTTTCCTAAGGTTTCACTACCAGTGGTTATCTGTAGGTTTTCTATATTGACTGGTCTTTTGGCTTTTACATTTCTTGTGAAGACAGAGTATGGCCTTGTTGCGCGAGGCCATTGGCCTGCCTCGTCTAAACCTCGGAACCTAAGGGCTGTGGCGGTTTGTCCAACATAAAAGCTTTCTGCTCTACTTGAAGCATCGTCAGTGCCGTCCGAGATCCCCTGATGCCTTGACAAAAATCCTCCTACAAACTTTTCAGTAAACGGAGTTTGCATTGGGATCTCTCCACCTAAGTGATAAGATTCAAATGAGTGTATATTGACAGCTTGAAAATCAGTAAAGGTGGTGTTATAGCCAGCATCTAAGCTACCACTTAAGTATCTAAATGGAATATAATTTTGTCCTTTTAAGCCATCAAATACGTTATCGAATGAGTAAGTAAAGTATTTTTTATGCATAGGGTGAATTACATCATTTATATCCCTAATAGAATCACTGTCTCTCGTGACTGTAGCTAAAGCAGCACCATATTTTTCTGTGTATTTGTCAATGAAAGCACCGGGCCTAGTGTTTGAGGGAAGATTAACTCCACCATGGATAGTTCTCCTACCAGTCCCAAATCTTGAAACTTTATCCTCAGATCCTAGAAGTTCTGCGGACATTTTATACGGTCTGCTATTCCTTCTGTCTCTTGCTGCTTTCTTAGAAGTTATAATGGCGTCTCTAGTGTTATTGACACCCAGAACACTGGACGAAAGAACAGGGTGATACGCCTCTGCATATTTCCAATAGATAGTATTGTCAGCTTCGCTGTCACTAGTGGGAGCATGAGCGAATCTCCAGTTTGCAATTTCATCAGGCTCAAATTTATTAATTCCATTCATTCCTGCTTCAATTGTTCCTGCCTTAAGCTCCAACCCCGGATACTTATGGTGATATTTGTTTCTTTCTAAGGCATGGCTCTCTACCATAGTCCTGATATCTTCAGAAGTATTTGCAGATGCTGGAATTAGCTGGCGTAGTATAATTGATAAAGAAGAGTCAATCCATCTGTAAAAATCAACGTACTTGTCTAGGTCGGGAGTGTTTTGTACTCTTTCGAAAAAGAGATTCCTTAGCTTCGCAAGGCCTTTATATTCTTGTCTGTATTTATTTACAGGCTCTCCAATTAAATTGTTAAACCCTACAATCGTACCAAACATGTTCAACATCTCGTCGGAGATCGTCTGGTACATGCTTTTCTCAATTGCAAAATAGTGATTTATACTTCTACTATCTCTATCAAACGTTTCATCATCAAATTGTAGAATGTTTGTCATATCATCGCTTGTGACAACTTCCGGCAGCGTCTGTTTTGAAGACTGCACATATTCAACTGCTACAGAAGCAGTGGCGTTAGCCTCAAAAAAGTAGCCTCGTCCTGTATGTTGGTTTGTGACTGAAGGGATTGTTTCACCAGCGTCTGGGTATCTGCCTCTTTTTGAAAGTGAACCAGACGAAAAATCATTTACTAAAAACTCGCCGCTTGCATCGGAGCCTGTTACGTCATCAAAATTCCAATGTAAAGCAAGAGTTTCTATTTTTGGTATACGATGTCCCTCTAGGTCGCTAACGAAAAGGTAAGCACTTTCGTTAGGTCGCAACACTCCATAGTTCTCAACATCTCTGGCATGGGCTTGAACTTCTGCGTTTTCTAGGAAAGAATCCCAATGGCGCAAAGAAGAAAGCTTTAAATCTGTACTAGTTTGCAGCGAGCCTGTGAAGTTTACTCGGTGAGCTCCAGCATAATATCTTCTGTCGGAGTAGATGTATTGATTTGTTAAACCGCTTTTTGCCAATGACTCCGTAATACTGAACTCGTTTTTGATGACTCCTAGTTCAACATTACAACCATACAGTTCAAGGATAACGCTATCGCCGGACGTGGTCCCTGCTGAACCTGAAACTTTGTTTGCATGATCTTTCTTTCCAAGGTAAGTTCTTACAGCGAGGTTCCATTTTGTGTTATCATAAACATTCTGATAAACACTACTTGTTAGAAAAACAGAGCTGTCTCTGTTAGTTAGGACAAAGTAAGCATCTTTAGATTCCTCTGTTGGTCGAACAGCATAAACCTGCAATGCACGATCAGCCCCTGCAGTAGCAAACCAAGTATAATCGCTTGCATCTTTTGAAGTGTCTACTCTATGCCAACCAAAAACAGAAGAACTTAAAAAGGAAGTTTCAAAGTAATTTGGATCATTTTTATCAAATTTTCTTGGGAAGATAACTTCTATCTCAGATGTTCGTGCCATATTCCTTGAAGAAGAAGACACATAAGTAGCATAACTATCAGAGTTTACACTCGATGTTTGATGTGTAACAGTTGCATTAAAACGATTTATTGCATTAAAATCTACATATTTTTTCTTCACTACCGTTGTTCTAAAATTATCACGGATTTTATGAGTTATGTTATTTCCATAAAGGTTAAATCTAATTAATTCGTCATCTACGCCATAACATCTTATGATATTTCTAAATGACTTCTCAGTTCCCTTTGATTTGTAAACATAAAC
>Ga0181369_1000181_pt1 | contig 18138 bp, 24 predicted proteins | sample LowvirmetaG_8_FD_130088 | JGI IMG/M metagenome (GOLD analysis project Ga0181369, IMG submission 130088) | Marine viral communities from the Subarctic Pacific Ocean - Lowphox_04 viral metaG | ecosystem: Environmental > Aquatic > Marine > Oceanic | place: Subarctic Pacific Ocean | collected... | reverse complement strand
TCGGCTTGTGGCACACGTAGCTGTTGATTAAGATCATCGAAGTATTGTTCAAATATATCTAATTGAACTTGTGTAGCTGTTTTATTAAACTCATCAGGAGTTATATAACCCCGTTGTTCTTTGTTGAGTATTAGCAAAACGGTTTTATATACTGTATCTACGTTTATTGCCATTTATATTTTTTTTAAGTATAAGGGCCCGAGTGAACGAGCCCTATACTATTGTTACATGTTATTTTAGCTTTTTCTCGATAGACTTGAAGACTTCTACGCCTTCATCTGTCTTAAAGAAAGCTGCCATAGCAGAGTATGGATTTTCATCAAATGGTACATTCATTAGTTTTTTACCATTAGATGCCCATGAAAATGATCTTTGATCTTGAGATAAATTTATAATATTAGCCTCAGTAGCTAGTATTGCAAAGTTTCTAAGTTGAACATTTTCATCTTTAGCTAGATCTAAAAACAAAGCTGGATTTTGTCTAGCAAAAACAAGTGCATCTCGTTTCAATTCTTTAGACGATAACTCACCTACTTTACTACCAACCTCAACTCTCATTATAGCTTCTAGATGTTCTAGGTTCATACCGCGAGCAGCGTTTAATGCATCAATTTGCAACTCCATAATATCTAATTCATTATCAGCTATTACAGTGGAGTCAAACTCTTTGTATTTCTTATCTTTTAATGGGTGATACAAAGATAATAATTTTTGCAACGCTTGATTTCTTTTAGGAACAACTAACGCTCCGTCTCTAAATAATATAGTGCCCATAGTAACCTCACCTTCTTGCTCGTCTTTAAAGCAAGAGTTCATATTTGTAGCATATCTAAGTTCACGCTGCGTATTTGTTTCTTCATCATACCAAAGCATAGGTACTTTCCTACTATGCTTAGAAGGTATTCTCATGGTTAAAGGTTTGTATCTACCAACAACCATATATGTTCTATCTTTAATTTCCCAACTTTTTTTAACGTTAGGTTTTTCTTTTGTTTTTGTCATGATATAATATAATAAAATTAGTTAAAAGTAATAACTACCCTCGTCAGTACAACGAGGGTAATTACTACAAAATTTATGATTACGCAACTACGTGAGTAAACAATACAAAGTTATTAGCGCCTTGCACACACAAACATCTTTCAGATAGGAAGTTTACTTCCATCGCATCAAGATCACTTGTGAAAGCACCACCAACAGATCCAGTCAACCAAGACTTCATACGACGATCGTCAGTTTGTGACGCTCTATATCGTACGTGTAAGAATGGGCGACGTATGTTAGTACCAAGAATTTGGTCATACACTGTCGATGTACCTGCAGGGATTAATACTCCGTCAATAGCGCTTACACCATAAGTTGTAGCGTCTGCTTTGATAGCACCTCTTGTAGAAGCATCGTTTAGGTATTTCCAGTCAGTTTTGTAGAAGTCGTAAGAACCTCTGCGGAAACCATTGAATCCTAAATTCAACGCCATATCTTCTGAATTTTCGAAGATACCATAAGAACTACCACCACCGTAGTTTGAACCAGCGCCTTGTGGAGCGCCTACTCCAGCTAGCATATCGTCAAATCCTAGCGCAGTTTCACGATTCAAGAAAAGCATGTTTTCTTCAATAGCTCCTTGCGTGTCTAGGTTACGTAGAATAGCATCAAATTCTTCTAGTTTATCACCAGAAGCATTAAAACCTACTTCTTCGTTACCACGAGTTTGAATAGCAGCAAACAGACCTTCTGTACCTTTAAAGCCGTTTGCAGGGTCAGCAGCGGCAGAACCAGTTGCAGCTTTTTCACCTTCAATTACTGACATTTCTAGGTAATCTTCAAAACGTAGTCTTGTTTCAGACTCAGCCTTTAAGTACCATAGATACCCTCCAGTTCCGTCTTCAGTAGCTACTTCAACCCAACCAATCTGAGCAGTGTCAGAACCAGAAACAACATATTTGCTTCGGATAATAATTGGTGAGTTAGAAAACTGAGTAAACGAAGGGTCTACACTTACAAAGCCATCAGTTGTAGTAGCTGAGGTGTTGTTAGGTAAAGATGAACCTTTTGAATACTCAGAGCCGTATACAAACATTTTTACAGTTCCACCAAGACCAGAAGTGTCTGCAGCAGTGTAAGGAGCTACAACTACATCTCCAGTTGTTAAGTTAGAAGATATTACTACAGCTTTTAACTCATTACCAGCAGCATCTAGTAGCACTACAGTTTGGTTTACTGAAATTACGTTTTTAACGTCTGCGGCAATAGGAATAGTAATAGTACTAGTACCCCCAGTGTTAGTACATCCGTCGTAAGCAATGTGCAAACGGTTTTGTTCAGACCAAATTACTTGGTCAGAAGTCATAGGCATTTCAGCTCCTACCATACGTAAAAATCCAGAAAGTGTACGGTTTCCGTAGCGCTCTATTTCTTTTTCGTAAATCTCAGGTAGATATTGTTGAGCAAATGTATCAGAATCGCCATCACCAGTACCGCCATTAAATGACAGGTAGTTAGTGTCTAGCAATTGTTGTTTTTGAGATGGGACAATACTCCCAAATAATGGATCAATTCCAGGCATGATTAATTATTTTTTAATTGTTATTTTTTTAACTTTAAGTTTTGAAGAATCATCGCCACTAATAGCTTTTACTCTAAGTCCATTTACAAATACTTCGCCAGCAGATGTCTTACGCGGTTCAGTCGAAATGTTTTTTGACTTAGCCATAACGTTTTTAACAGCGTCAGCTTTTCCTTGTTCGTAGAAATGTTGAGCTAAAGTATCAGCGTTTCTAGCTGCGTACAAAGCTTTGTGATAACCTGACAAATCCGATATCTTATTTTCTTTATCTAGGAACTTCCCAATAAAATTAGTAATATCGGACTGAGCGTCAGCCACTTGCTTAGGATTTTTAACACCATACCTAAACTTCTTGTCCCCAACGGTGAAATCAAAACCTTTGAAATCATTAGTCAAAAAGTTGTTAGTACGATCAACAAAATCATTATGCATTTGCTTTACGGCGTTTTGCTCTTCATTGTATCGATTGAAAAAGTCTGTAGCTTTTTGTTGCTCTTGGGTTACGCCCGGTCTCAACTTGATCTCGTCGTAGTATTTACCTTTTAAGTCTTCCAAAAAGTTTTTGGCTTTTCCAACTTCTTCTTTAAACGCAATTTTCTTTTTGCGTATTTCTTTTTCGTCGTCTAACTCTTCATCGTAACTAAAGTCTTCTAATAAAAGACTAACATCGTCATGATCAAGATGCGGTCGTGTTTGTTTATAATATTCTCTTACTAAAGTATTATTATCTACGTTAGTGTAGTCTGCATTCAATCGAACATAATCTTCGACTGTACCACCAGTTTCTTCCATAAACGAAACTAGCTTTTCAATATTTTCAGGTAAAGACTTTTGTTCTACAATATCTTGTTTAACTTCTTTTACCTCTTCAATAGGTTTTATTTCTTCTTCCGATACCTCTTCAATAACAGAGATAGGGGACTCTTCATTTGAATCGGTGGCCCGTACTTCTTCAACCACTTCTTTGCTGTCGCTACTGTCTTCGGATTGTCCGACAATATCATCGCTTGCATCTGTGCTTTGCTCTTGAACGGCATTTTCTTCAGTTTTAATTTCTACTTTTGTAACATCTTGATCTACCTCACCTTGACTGCTTGGTATTTCTATTTTAGTTACATCTTCTTTTTTACCTAAGTTTTTAGGTTTAGAAGGTTTTTTAACTTTAAACTCACCTTCTTGTTTCACTTCTTCTGACATAATATAATATAATTAAATAATTAAAAATTTTTTATCGAGGCTCAAATTGTTCAAGCCCAAAACCTCCAAGCGAGTCATTACCAGCAGACTCAAAGTTTTTTGGTAATTCGTCGTTTTGTCTTTGAGATATCATTTCAGATTGTTGCGTTCCAATTATTCTAGCACGCTCGTCTTTACGATTTTCTATTTCTTTCTCTTTTTCTCTTTCAACTCTAGCTTTAGCTTCAGCAAGCTGTATATTATAATTAAATTCTTCGGCCATTAATTGTTTTTTAATTTCAGCCTCTGTTTGCATACGTTGTATTTCAAATTGAGACTTACCTTGTTCTAATTGCAATTGGCTTTCTGTTAAAGCTTGTTGTTTTTGGAGCTCTGCAAGAGCAGCTTTTTCTGCCGTCTGCGAGTTAGCTTGCGCTTGAGCTTGTATATTCTGCTGTTGTGCAGCTTGATCTCTTTCTATCTTTTGCTTACGTTTTATTTTAAGCATTTGATTAGCGAGCTTTAAATTAGATATTTCTCTAAGATCAATAATATCTTCTAAATCTATACCGCCAGTTTGTAGAGCAACTTGTATGTTTTGCTCTAACTGAGCTTTTTCTTCTTCATCTGGTTCTAGCTCTAAGAAAATACCAAACTCATGTAGGTTTAATTTTTCTATTTGTGACAGCGTGTTTGTGTTAAACACACTTATACTGTTCATTAATGCGTTTTTAGTTAATGGGAAGTTTAACATATCAGCTGCTCGTAAGCTTATATTTTCTGCAGCTCTTACCGTTATATACATTAAAGACTGTAGTATGTGCTTTGTAGCCGTGTTTGATGCTGCCGCAGCTAGTTTTTGTAAACCAACTAAAGCATTTTTGTCTGGTTGACTACCATCTCTAGCTTCATTAAGACCAGTCACATCTCGTATCATTTGTAAGTAATATTGATACGTTTGTACTAGCGCACCTATTTTAGCTTGACCATTTGAGGTTTGTAGCTCTTGAATAGGAACTTTGCCAGGATTTATATCACCGTCAACAGTCTTAGATCTACCAACAATACTACCAGTTTGAAAGTACATGTTTAAAGCTTCTTGCGGATTGTAATTTGTACCGTTGCCTAAGTCAACCTCTGCTAAACCATCAACGTCTACAAACACTCCATCTGGTACCATGCGGGCAAGTACTTGTTGTATTTTTAAATGAGTAAGTTGTATCATGTCTGCAAACCCAATACACTTGCTTACTAAACTTTCTATTCTACCCTTGTACATTCGAGGAGCAGATATAGCGTAGTTCATTTGAACTTTAGTCTGATCACTGTAAGGTCTTGTCATGTTTTCAGCTAACTCCCACTTAAGCATCTTTTCATGCCCAAGTATTTTAGCTCCGCTATATAAAACCTCTATAGCTCTATGCACTCTTTCAAAGTTATCATTTGCTGGTGGATTAAAATCACCAGGCTTTTCTAAAGCTTTTTCTAAACCTTGATCTGTTTCTTTTATTTTAAATACTTGATTATTATAAGTTTTATATTCAAAGTATAAAACTTGGACATTATTATAGCTATCATCTTGACCCCAATAGTTTCTAGTATAATTAGAGTCACCGGGATATTTTTGTATTTCTTCTAACTCAGCATCAGTTAAATATGGAAATTGCTTTTTAACTTCTTCTAAACTTACACTTTTAACTTCACCAACGTAATATGTATCTTCAAAGTTAGGATCTTCTGTGTATGAATAAACTAAATTAGCAGGATCTACATAATCAATTGTGATACCATTAGCTAAATTAAAATCTGTTTTAGCACAACTAATACCTATAGTAACTAAATCGTAAGCTAACCTTTTCTTTAACTCATGATACTTGTTAAAACTAAAAACATTTTGTATAAGCTCTTCTTCAGCTATTTCAATAGCTTGCTTGTAACTAAGCTGCATGTGAAGTTCTAGTTCTTCTTTAGTTCTAGGCAAATCATCTGCAGGTACATTAGTGTTTTTTAAGTTTACACCTAAGTTTCCTTCTGCTTGAGCTATAAGATCTTTAGCAAAAGCATCTTTAGCTAAACCAGTTGCGTGAGCTGTTCTTTTTTTGGTAGAGTAAGGATCTGTAGCAAAAGATTTTATTTCATAACCTTTATCAGCCATACCATTAACTACAATATCTACAAACTTAGACAATACAGCAACGGGTTTCCAGTCTAAATTTAAATAAGACAAATCACCATTAATTGACAACTCATCTTTATACTTAGCTACAGATTGCTCGCCTCTAGCATATAATCTTAATCTATGAAAATCTTGCCAGTTATTACCAAAGCGACCACCGGCTCCTAACCCGCGATCACCTCTAAACCATTCGTTCTCAATAGCTCTACCTACTTGATAACCGTAGTCTAAAGTATTCTTTTCTGCGTCCGGTACCACCTGACTTGGAAAGGAACTATTTACATTAGTATAAACCATTTATTGTATTATTTTTGAAATGTAACCTGTGTTATCATATTTTTTAAACGATATGTTAACTGGATCTCGTTGTTGTATGTTTACTGGTGTATATTTATTTTTATTACAAGCCATTATGGCTAAGCCAGAGCTAATAGTAGCATCAAATTTTGTTCTGTTGTTTATATTAAATTTAGCCCAATCCTCTAAAGTTCTTTGAAAATACATATTTCCATGTTCATTTTCTTTTAACCCTACATAATCTTCTATATAAGACTCAATAGCAGCGGCATGCGCTTGCTTAATATCTTCTGATGAGTTAGGTATTCCGCCTATTTCTCTTTCTGCAACTGAAAGCTTATTGTAAAGTTTATCAGGTCTATTAATAGAAAACTTTCTGTAACCTCTGCGCTTTAAGTAATATAGCAATCTTGGTTTGTTGTTCTCTGCTAGTATAGGCATGCCATAAAAATGCAATGCCATTAGTACATCTTCAAAGAATATTTCTGCTGTTGGTGGTCTTGATATGTACTCTAAAAAAAACATATTAAATGGAGCGTCTTCCATGCTAAATTTAGTTAGACCGTGCAAAGATCCTTTAGAACCTTGTTTATCTACGGTACCTGATATATCGTAAGAGTCACAACCAAAAGCACCAATGTGTTCATTACCAGGATATTTAACTCCATTTTTTATTATCACACGGTTTTGTAAATTTCTAGGTGGAATCCAAGACACAAGAAATCTACCATTTTTTTCAGGGTAAAAATTAACTGTAGTATCTTTTACACCACCAGCCCACTGAAAATTACCTTGAGTAACTAAAACTTTATTTTTAATATCTTCATTGTAATCTATTTGCTCGTAAATTTTAGTTAGATTAAATAAAGATAATTTTGCTTCGTCTCTAAATGCGTGTTTTTCTGTTCGAGGAAATTGACGATAGTATTCATTTAAACTATCCTGATCATTTCTAAGACCATCAACTTCATTTTCCCAATGTTCTATAACACCTGTAGTAATTAAATCGCCCTGCGCATCTTTAACTGCGTCTTTTGGTGAGTCGAATACAGGTACGCCATAAGAATCAATGAATCCTTCGTAGTTCCATTCCATAGGTATGAACAAACTATATAATCCCGAGCTAGTCTGTCCGTTGCGGTTTCTTTGTGTGACATCTGACGCATAGTATAATTTTTTAAAGTTATCACCACCTTTGTCTAAAGAGTTACTTGTAGAACCCATCATACATTTACCAACAATTTTACTACCTAGTCTCATTGTTGTTTTAGTAACACGCCAGTTGTTTAAAATGTTATCAGGACGCTCCCACTTACCTGATTCATCATGGGCAAGAAGCTTGAGCTTTTCACCGTCATATGAGTTGTCACCCGTGTTTTTCCAATCGATCGTGGTGTCAAGACCTTCAATTTCTTCAGGCGTTTCACCTTGATCAAGTTTACGCCTTGTAAGTTTAGAAGCTGGTACTCTGTATGCGAGCTCTGTTTTTGGCCTGTCCATACCGTCTTGTATTGGTTTAAAAAAGAACGGGTAGTTGACAGACATGGGTACGACTTTGTCGGTAAACATTTTCTTGGCATCAGCTCCTGATTTTGAAAGTATGCCAAACCTTGAATCTGAAGATATTGTTGCTTGATGTACAAGTTCTGACGACGCCATAAAGGAGAAACCAGAGCGTCTGTTTTTAAGATAGCACATTCCATAACATCTTTGATCTGCTTTACAGGCTTCCCAGAATATAAAGAAAATTCTATTTGATTCTCTATAATCTGCGGCGCCAACGTCAATTTTAGACCACTGCAAGAACATGTAATGAGAGCCAGTAATATAAGTAGATAAACCTTTGTTTTTAAACCAAAAACCTTCTTCTCTTCTTTTGAACTCTTCATCAATATAATCATACCATTCTTCCTTAAAGTTAACTGGATATCTTTCCCAGTCAAACACGCTTTTAATTTTAGACAGTTTTTTTGGGTATTCTGTTTTTACCCAACGCTGATCTTCTTTTTCTTTAGATACAGCGTAAACGTTTTCAGGAATAGCTGGTAAAGCTATTTTAAGGTTTTGTATTTCAACTACTTCACCTATAGTACCATCTTTACTTATAACTACAACGTCGTTTTCAACGTCATAACCATACTCCCACTTTTTATACCTATTGTTTCTTTTTAATAACTTAGGTTTAATGTGGTCTTTTATTGTTTTTATTAAAGACTGCTCGTACATTACCTTGATCTACCTTCAGCAAAACCTTTAAAACTTTTTTCTTTGGTTTCTCCAGTTTTATCTTCAAGCATTGTTTTTTCTTCTTCTATTCTAGCTAGTATTTCAAATGCGTCAAATATAGCAAGCTTTTTTGTTGCGGCTGCGTTTTTAAGTCTATCTGCAGAAACATCATCTTCCGTGTTGGTAATGATTTTTTCTTCAGCAACCTTAATTAACTCTTTAACTGCTTTCTGCCCAGCTTGGATTATATTCTTCCTCGTTTCCTTTGAACTCATATTTAACTAAAATATCATTTGATTGCATACAATATAGTCTTTGTTTATCTATAATAAACTCAAACTCCCTATTAGATTTAAAACCAACTAAATCACCCTCATGTATACCAAGTGACTCTAGTGTTTTATTACCTATTTTTACTATACCTTTGTTTTTTTGTTCTGGTTCTAAAGACCATTCATCTTTATTTTTAATTGGAATGATAAAACATCTTTCACCTACAGATGTCCACTTAACCATGCGTTTATATAAATATATTTGATCATACTGACAAAAATACTTATTATCATCAAACGTTTTACTACTGTCAACAGCTTTACCTTTTAAGTTGTAATATCTTCTAAATACATTGTGATGTATAATAACTTCATCACCTTCTTGTATAGGTGTATCAAAAGCAGTTGGTGTAGTAAGTACAACAGCTTTTCTGTTTATAAGCTTAAAGTTTTCTATACTAGAATTAACTATAAGTTTATCACCTTCTATATCAATTTCATTATTATACCTTTTTCCATTTGGCACAACTATAAAATCAAAAACACTTCTCATTAATATTCTAAATCATATTCAACGGATATAGCCATGTTAGAATTAAACTTCTTCCATGGCAATACTTCGCTGTTTTTCTTTATGAATATGTTATAAGAAGCATCATCGTCTTCAAACAGAATATGCGATATCTCATGCCCACCATATACCTGCTGGCCCAAAGCATAGTGCATAGCATCATTCTTATAATCAGAACCAATACTGATTTTTCTTATAACAGTACTCATTACTCTTCTGATTTAACAACAGCTAAACCTTCGCCGTCTTCTTTTTCTATTTCAGTATAACTACCATCTTCGAGATTAATATTTACAGAACCATACTTTGTTTCAAGTTCTTTTTTAGTCTCTTCGATAGATTCGTTAATACCAGCAATTTTATGAAGCATGGCATGCTTACTAGCCTCTAATTGACCTATTTGATTTACTACTTGACCTAACTCTGTTTGTTGATCTTTAATTGTTTTAAGCTCTTCAGCTGTAACTTTATTTTCCATTTGATTTAATTTAAATTATTCACTTATTTATTATTACTCGATTTCTTTGCTTTTTCCCAAGTCCGACCCACAAAATAAGCGCCATACACTGTTATTAATAGTGACTGAAATATTGGGATATATTCTTCAGCTACTTTAAACCCACCAATGTTACCATCGAAAAATGCTAATGCCGTAAATATAACAGTAAGATATATTAACACTAACGGGCGTATATTCTTTGATAAAAATGAATCTGATTGCATGTCAAGTTTCCAGCGCTCTGTAATTTGTGTTTGCGCATCTTGATCTGCTTTTTCCAATAACTCTTGTATCTTTTGTTTAGCGGCTAGCCTTTCTTCATCTGTAGTTGTAAGTTTGTCTATTACATTACCTACGTCTTTAATTAACCCACCAGTTAAAAGACTTAAAAGTTTTTTCATTTACTCAAATAACTTTTTAACAGCACGCCCAAGCATTGTTCCATCTTGATTTAAATCACTAAATACAGTGTCACCATCTTTATCTGAATCGTACAAAAATCTACCCTGATCATAACCAGGAGAATTTGAATCCAATATAGGTTGTTTAAATGAGCTTTTGGCTTGAGGATTTGATGGTGGAAAAAAGTTAGCACCAGCTTTCTTTTTACGCATTTCTGCTTTCTCTTCAGCAGTAGCTGGTCTAGCCCCTGTGTTTTGTAAAGCTGAACCTTCATTATCCATTTTATATGGAGACATTTCACCTACACCACGATTGTCACTTGGTATTTCTGTTAATAGATCTTTTTTCTCTTGTATTTCTTGTTTTTTATCTAGCTTTTTAGCTTTAGCTTCTTCTACTTTTTTAGTTTCTTCTTGGTAAGCTACGGAACCTTCCATCATGATTCCAGAAGTTTTTCCTTTATGATCCTTCAATTGCACACATGAAGAACTTTTCTTTTTAATAGGATTATTATAAGCCATTTTTTTTATTATTTATTTTTCAAATTGTTGTAAATATTTTTGTAGCTCAGAACCATAAGTTAATTCTAATCTAGGATCTTTACCTCTTTTCTTTAATTTACGATACTTTTCTTGGTCAATTGTTTTACCTTTAGCATCAAAATATTTTTCAGTTATACCATAAAGATCTGTAGGGTCAGCCGAATAATAGCGTCCTCCGTATCTCTCTTCAGCTAATTGTGTGTCATCAAAAAGATTTGTTCCAAAACGACCTAGCCCAGGTTGATCTGGAGTTCCTTGTATGTATCGAACTTGTTCACCTTCTTCAAACTGTTCACCAGGAAAAAAGTCTTTCATTCTTACTTGTTTACTAGCAAACTGATCTTTATTAAAATAACTAGCCCGCTTTAAAGCTAAATTTGCTTCTTCCGCAGCTTTATTTCTAGCGTACTCAGGTGTTTTTCCTCTTGATAAATAATTAGTGTATGTTTTAGAAAACATATCACCAGCGTTTTCTAAAGCCGCAGTTCTAGCCGCAGCAAGCTCGCTATTAAGAGTTTCAAACGCAGACATTGAAGCTTGTTGCTCTTGAGCTTCAGTAGCATCACCAATAGTAAATTGTTTAGACATAGCTTTGTTTTCTTGCTCAAGCTCAAACTTCTGCTTTTCTTGTTTAATTTTAGCTTCATTAGCTATATCAATAGATTCATTAATATTTTGAGTTTTTAAATTTTCTTTTGCTTGCAGCTGTAATGCTTTTTTATCTTGAGCGGCTCTTTTTTCTGGAGACAAAGCCATATAAGCAGCTTTGCTTTCTGGAGTTGATTCTAAATAATTTGTGCCAGTAACATGCTCTTGCTTTTCTACTGTGCTTGGATCAAATTTAGCTGTAGTGCTGCCTTGAAATGTAGATCTTGTTCCTCCAGGTAGTACGTCAGAAAAAGTACCAGCACTAGCGCTATCACCTGCATGACTATGGCCGCCTTCTGCAGTGTGTGGATCTGTATCTTTAAAAGGGCTTGTTTTTTTAAGTAGACTATTTCTTTTCTGGAAATTTAATCCGCGATTCATTCGTTCTACTATACTTGGTTTGTATGCCATAATTATATTTTTATGCGTTTCTATATGCTTCAGCTTCCCACGCTAAATTCTTATCACCTTCTTTTATACTTGATCTTGGTATTACTTTATCTTTCCAATAAACGTTTTCATCGTCGTAGTCAAGATCACCACGTCTCATTTGTGCAATGTGTACTTTTTCGTGAGCAATAACTTCATCTATTTTATCTGGTCCTACCTTATCATTTATAATAATAGTACCATTGTTGTTAGCTTTACCTAACACCCCATCTTCCATATCAACGTGATACACTGGAGTATTGTCTATTGGAAACGGAGGTGATATTTTAAATGCCATTAGTTTCTGTATGGGAATTTTTCGTTAAACCACTCTTGTCTGTTATTACAACCACAGTTTATGTTTAGACCTTCAGCCATTTTATCAACTACTGTTTTAATACCAGTAGCTTTAGTAAACCTAGCTATGTCGTCGCCTAAACCTTTTGATTTCATTATTTATAACAATGAGCTGCAGCTGGTGATCCATGATGTTCTTTGTCATACTTCATATCACCTGCTAATTTAGATATATGTTTTTCGTCTGCAGTCATATTATCATCACTATGGCCATGTTTAGCATCATAGTTGATATCTTCTTTTAGATAATGAATATGAGCGCCATCGTCAGCAACTGATGCTCTGTAGTTTTTCTTTGTCACTGGAGTTTTACAGCATCTTGCATTGCCAGTATACTCACCATAATGTCCTTTTTCCATAATTACCATTTTACTTTGTCAGCCCAGTAAGCAGCAGACATTTTACCTTTTTTAATATTTTTTGCATGACGAGCCTTAAAGCTAGCACGTCTTGCTTTTGATTTTGAATCTTGCTTTTTACCAGCAGTACTTACACCTTGTTGGCCAAACCTAATTATTTTTTCTTTACCATTTTCACAAGCCTTAACAATATGTGATTTAGTCTTGTGCCCTGGTGTTTTTCTAGGCTTGTTACACTTTAAGGTTTTTTTGTTTACCTCAGGCACCTTGAGCTGTTTTAGTTATAGGTCCTGGCGTGTATTTACATTTCGCCATTTTAAGTTTGTACCCAGTTATACCAGAGCTACTACCAACACCCATTGGAAAACCGCTAGTATCTAGTGGCCCGTCCCAAACATGAGACTCTCCTACTTGCCCTTCAAGTGTTGGCTTACCTAATAACTTGCTTATTTTATTATCCATAATTATTTATTTTAGTTGTTTATATAGACCTGGATTTTCAGAGTGGCCACCAGGTCCAAATGCTTCCTCTTGAGCTTTACTCATTTGAAACGCCGCTCCAACAGAAGCCTGTCTCATTGTTGGGTTACCAAAAGCAGCTTCGGCCATACCCATTGTTTGTTGATTAAATACAGGCTGAGCCGTACCCATCATATTTGCTTGCGCTGGCACATCATAACTAAAAGCTTGAGGTTGCCCCATTTGTTGGCCAGGAACAAAACCTAGCGGTGATTTTTCATTCATATCTAAAGGTGTTTCGGGTAAGTTCACGGGGGCTCCAACAGCTGCTAGTTCGTTATCAATCATAGCCGGCGCTGCGTTTCTATCAGCAAGAACACCGGGCGTAAAATTTCTTAAAAACTCTTCTGCTTGGGAGTCTAAAGCCGGAATGCTAGTGGGCTGAAATGCTTCTAATTTAGTACTAGCGTCTATTGATGTGCTTTCTAGTTTTTCTTTTTGAATTTCTTTATCTAAATTACTTTTTGGTTCTTGCCCTTTTTCTTCAGCCATTTTATCCATGGCTTTTTGCTTTAATGCATTTCCTATTTTGTCCATACCAGCCTGCACACCAGCCCCAAGTATCTCGGCGCTACGATCAATAATCATAGCAGGGTTTCTATAGCTTCCGCCACTTTGTATAGCTGGCATGACTATTCTGTTTGGAGAACTTGGAAGTTTTCCTGGTAATTTAAACTTTCCCATATTATCTGTTTTTATCTTTGTTGACTTTATTAATAGCAAATGATAAAACCTTATCACTATAGGTTTTACCTTTCATTATGCTATTACGTCTGGTGCTAGTAGGTATATCTTCTTCACCTAGCATAATTCTATACATGCGTGATATTAACTGTTTACCTTTAAATGATACTTTGTATATATTGTACTTCTGTGTAGTTCTATTATACTTTCTCCAAATTGTAATCCAGTCATTTTTTAAAAGCTTGTTCCAACGTCGGTTATCCCAACTAAAGGAATACGTACCGTCTTCAAAATCTTTACGTGTAAACATATCCATGCAATCTAGATATATTAATAATTCTAGCTCTGCATCGTTAAGATTATTGTTTTTACAAGCCCACTTACGTATTATACGATAGTGTTTAAGAAGATTTAAATCCCTAATGTCACTAGCGTCTAATTTCATAATACAACAACTACATCAGTATCTTTTATAACGTAAAAAACATTTTTATCAACCTCAAGTCTATTGCTTGAATGTTTATCATAAAATATTCTGTTACCTTTTTTAACACCTCTAACATCATCGCCACAATGAAGCACAGTTGCTTCTTTATAACGAATATCAAATCGTTGTTTACCAGTTAACATAAGACCGCCATCTGTTTTTTTAATGGTATCTTCTTTTTTATTTTCTATAATTATATTTCTACCTATCGCTTTCATACTCAACTCTTAAATTATTGATTACACAATCTGTAGATAATATAGTGGTAGCCACTGAAGCCGCGTGTTTGAGTGCGCTTTTAGTTACAAGCAATGGATCGATAATGCCTTTATCAACCATGTTTACGATATCACCTGTAATTACATTAACACCCATACCTTCTTCGGGCGTACCAACCTCTTCCAGTCCAGCGTTATTTAGTATAGTCTTAAACGGTGCTTTAATAGCTTCTAGCAATATCTTTTCACCAGCTGTTTTTGCTTTGGTTTTTTTAGATGCGTCAAGCAAAGCTATACCACCTCCTGACACTATACCTTCCTTTACCGCGGCTTTAGTAGCACAGATAGCATCTTCAACTCTATCTGATTTTTCTTTTAATTCGATTCCTGAATTAGCACCTACTTTAACAACTGCAACCTTACCTGATAATCTAGCTAAACGCTTTTCAAGACGTATAACTTCACCCGGCGCTTTAGCTTTAGTTATTAAATTTTTTACTGAACTAATTAATTTTTTTATTTCTTTAGTAGACGTGTCTACTTGCAATATAGTTTCTGTGTCATTAGTTATACTTTTATCACAAGTACCTAAAAAGTCTGGGTTAATAACATCTAAATCATCTCCAAGATCTTCATTGACTACAGTGGCGCCAGTAAGTAAAGCTAAATCAGAAAGTGTATCTTTTTTATTTATACCGTATGTAGGCGCGTTAATAACATTTACTTTTATATTACCTTTTACTTTGTTCATAGCAAGTGTTGCTAACACTTCTGTTTCTAAATCACCTACCACAAGTAAAGCTTTTTTGTTTTTAATTACATACTCTAGCACTGACTGTATTTTACGCACAGATTCTACAGGTGACTCTAGTAGTAATATTAATGGATTGTCAAGCTCAGCTACTCGTTTATCTTTGCTTGTTATAAAATGAGAGTTAGTTAAACCTTTATCGTACTGAACACCGTCAACTAATTCAAGCTCTGTAGTATCTTCGGTTGTTGGCTCCATCACAACAACGCCATTTTCACCAGCAGCTTTAAATGCTTCCCCAATTATTTTACCTAGATCTTTATCGTTGTTACAACTAATAGTAGCAACATCATCAAGCATAGTACCTTCAACTGGTATTGCTTTTCTTTCTAGGTATTTAATAACATTATCGACAGCCTTACTTATACCTTCTTTAATGTTACGGGTGTTATCTTTATCTAAATTTTTGTAAGCCTCTGTTAAGATTGAGTGCGCTAGTACCGTAGCCGTTGTTGTTCCATCGCCAGCTTCTTGGACGGTTTTTCTAGCTGCTTCTTTTAAAAGCGTTGCACCCATATTTTCAACTGGGTCTCTTAGTGTAATACTGTTTGCAACAGTTACACCATCTTTTGTAATTACAGGTTTACCTTGATCATCTTCTAAGATAACACATTGGCCGCTAGCTCCGAGTGTGGAGCTAACAGCTTTTGTGAGTTTTTCTATACCTTTAAACACCTTGTTCTTTGCGTCTTCCCCAAAGTTAAGGTTTTTGACAATTTTGTCTGACATAATTTAATTAAATTTAATTTGATTGTATAATATTATTCAAAGGTTTTTACCACCTTAGGACCTTTTACAAATTCAAGCTTTTTGGTATAATGTTCAATACTACCATCAATTGCAGCCTCAGCACTTTCAAGAGTTTCTCTACGAGTTACATCTTGCCATTTATCTTCTTGATCTTTATATTCGGTTTGATAATATCCATTTGGTAGTTGTACTATTCGCCAATTTTTTTTATCAGCTATATGCTTCCAAAAGTTTATTTGGTTTTCGGATATTTGTGGTTGACTACTCCACGTGTGAGTCTTGTAATATAGTGTCATTGGTTTTGGTTTATATTAGTTTATTTGGTTGCTCTTGCCCGAGCAGGGTATACTTTATATATCACTTATTTTTAGTGATTTTTACCAAGGCACGTCTTTCGCTTCGCTAGTAGGTGTTATTTGTTTTTGAATCTTGGAATCTACACGATCTGCTATGTTTGCTAAACTGCCGTCCGCATTTAGCCATTCTTCAACTTGTGATTTTGTTAAATCGTCAAAAGCTGTAAAATCTTCAGGATCTGGTTTTCCAACAACAGATGTTCCAATAGCCTCTGCGGTGTAAGCATTACCATCAGGGTCTGTTTGATCTGATGTTGCAGTGTAAGTCCAATGTATATTATACACCACATCCGAAAGAGAATCTTGAGTTGGACGCACATCAAGTTTATTTATAGTCCAATTATATGTGTTTGCCATTTTTATTTATATTAATTCTTTTAACAATATACCTACATTTACATATCGCCATAAACCGTTAGCTTGAAATCTAAATGCCAATCTATCACTAGCATTAAATGTAGCTGTTTGACCAAAATCAAATACAACAACTTCACCAGCATTATTGCTGTAAGAAGAAGTTACTGATTGAAGTAAACTTCCATTTTTGTAAACCTGTAGTGTAGCAGAATTTCCTGTAGGGCCAGAGGTGTAAGAACTATAGGGGTTATTTGATACGTTTACTTTACTTACGCAACCTTTGAATAAAGTTCCTACAACTCCATAAGCATATGGAAAAGCGCTTGTCATACCGGTGTTATAAAGCGTTCTAATAGAAGTGGTGCTATGATAAGCCCTCCAATTTATAAACATTGATTGCCCGTAAAACTCACTAGCTTTAACAGCACCATTTACGTCTAGTTTTGTACCGCTAGTTGGTGAAGTTGTATTAATACCAACATTAGCCTCATTGAATGTTATATTTGCATTAGAATCTAATTTTATATAACCACCACCAGAAGACTGCTCCTCATCTCCAAGCACAAAAACAGTGCTACTGTTTGGTGTTATTTCAAACCAAACATCATTAGTACTACTACTACCTGTAACTTTAAATGCAGTAGTAGAATTAGAGTTGTTCCTAACTTGAAGCCTAGCGCTAGGGACTGTAGTTCCGATTCCAACTTTGTTTTGAAAATAACTTTTAGAGGCATCTACATAAAGAAAATCAGAGCCTGCTGAGCTGGAAACTGTAACGTTGGATGCTGCGTTGTTTACTCTAACACTCAAGCCACCATTTATACCTATATGATCACCTATCATAGCATCCCCGTCACTGTGAAACTCATGGAAAGCTTGTAAATATGTTATACTGCTAGTAGCTTGAAGCGCGCCGCCACTGCCAGCGGTTAAATAAATATTATTATCTAAAAACCTAATGTAAGTGTCACTGTCGCCATTATGATATAAGTACTCATTAAACCCTGCGTTTCCAGCTACATCTAAAGTGTAATCTGGGCTAGTCGTGCCGATTCCGACATTTGCATTTACCATTAATATGTTACTGCTAGTACCTTTTATTGTAGCACCGTCACCGCCTTCGTCAATATCCCCAAGCTCATAAATGTAAGTTGAATTGGTCTTAAGTAGAAAATATCGATCACCACTAGTTTCTTCAGCTTCTATTAAAGTTCCGTTGGCGTTTAAAGTTAATTTATCTGCACTGACAGTGCCAACCCCAAAGATGCCATTATCATTTGCGAATACAGGTCTAAAAAAATTAATTGACATATTTTATTTAATTATTTTATTATTACCCTACGTATGTAAGTAATACTTCATAAGCTGAATCAGAAATGTTTCCTGTAAATGTTACAACTAAATTAGCGCTTGACCTTGTTACGCCCGCATATACT
>Ga0181369_1000180_pt1 | contig 18195 bp, 21 predicted proteins | sample LowvirmetaG_8_FD_130088 | JGI IMG/M metagenome (GOLD analysis project Ga0181369, IMG submission 130088) | Marine viral communities from the Subarctic Pacific Ocean - Lowphox_04 viral metaG | ecosystem: Environmental > Aquatic > Marine > Oceanic | place: Subarctic Pacific Ocean | collected... | reverse complement strand
GTCAATGATAATGACTTTGTGTTTAGAATCTGACGTAAGCGATACGGTCGAAGCAAAGTTTTTCGCATTATTTCTGACGGTATCAAGGAATCGTCCCTCATCGGATCCGTTGATGACATATACGTCTGCTCCTAGTTCGTTACAAAGTGCCTTTGCTACAGTGGTCTTACCAATACCAGGAGGACCAGCAAGTAGCATGTTAGGAATCTCCCCTTTATCTAGGAAATCCTGAAAGGTCTTCTTTATAGAAGCAGGCAGAATACACTCAGAAATCGTCTTAGGACGATACTTCTCTACCCAAATAAAATCACTCATAGTCATTCCAAAGGTCTTTCAAATTGATTGGAAACAATATCAGTTGCCTTCAATTGTTCCCTCATATATTCTACACCCTTATCAGGCATAGATTCATCACCACAAGTAAAAATATCACACACTGCCATGTTTTTTTCTGGCCATGTGTGAATACTGATGTGACTCTCAGCAAGCATAGCGATACTTGTAACACCTTGGGGTTCAAACTTATAAGCATTCAAGTTCAAGAGAGTTGAATTAGTCTCTTTCACTGTTCTATACATAAGTTTTCTAATGAACTCCAAATCATCAAGGAGTTCAGAAGGACAACCTTTAAGAGTAAAAAGTATATGTTTCATCAACCAAAAGTCGAATCAGGTTCTAGTGCAATAAAGTATGTAAGGTTATATTTAGAGTTAGTGAACTTAGACAAGAGTTTAGATGAAACAACAACATCATAGGCACCAGGAATGATTTTGATGTTCTCAATCTTAAAGTTGAAAGTAAACTCTTTATCAGTTTCACCAACAACAAATTCTTCTGCGTGAGAGGTATCGTTCTTCTTATCACGAACAACCAACTTCACAACGCCTGCACCACCAACAACGGACAGATCAGGAAGTTGCAGAACAGCAGCAGCTTTGAGAACTTGAGAAAGGGTATTGCTGTCAAGTTGAAAACAAACATCCTGAGTTGGAAGACTGATTTCTTTTTCAGGAGGAGCAATAATAACAGCAGGGTCAGAATAGAAATACTTACCCCGACGATTACCTTCACGATAGGCAAGATAACTTTCTTCTTTAAAATCCAAACCCGGATTAGTATAAGTGCTCAGAATGTTCAGAAGTTGATTCAGATCATACAGGGCAACATCACGAGGGAACTCTTCATCAATCTCTGCTTCAGCAAGAATGTTTTTAGCAACAGAGATAGTGCGGAGTTTAGTACCCTGTTTCACAAGAATAGAATTGTTGATACCTGCAAAGTTCTTGAGAATAGTCAGAGTATTGTCGGAGAGTTTCATGTTAATAAGATTCACTGGTTGTAGGTTTCACGTTTGGCGTTCTTGTCATTGAAGTGCATCAGAAGCACAGCATAGTGCAGGATCTTCATGATGTCACGGCGGGCAGTGCCCTTCTTATCGTAGCGAGAGGCATACTTGAGGATGTTGGATCGACAGAATGCTTCACCATCACCACATGCTTCAATCAGATCAAGTGTCTGAATTTTATCATCACCAGCAGAATAATGCTGACTGTATGTGCCGGAAATATAATCGGTCAGTTCCTTGAGGATAGTATCCTCGCTGTATTTGTAGCGGGAATCATTGTTCATAGTGTTGTCAAAAATAGTTATTGTACCCGTTGTAAGATTGTGTTCATCATCGGGACCGTACATAGTATCGTAAAGCAGAGACCAAGAGTTTGTCATTATTATATCAGGACTGAACTTCTTCGTCAATCGGCATCTCAAAGTCAACATCAACTTTGTCGTAAAGTTCAAGAAACGCTTGCTTTGTTTCATCATCAAAGCGATTTGAACAAACTTGAATTGCCTTTGCCTTATCATCAAAGATCTTATATGCCTTTACGATATGAACCAAACGACGGGTGCTGATAATCTCCTCAATACCACCATCATAGAAGGTCTTACGGATAATATCTGCCCAGTCAGCAAGACGCTTACAGAAGTTCTCATCATCACAAATCTTACCGAGAATCTTTTGTTCAGTCTGAGGAGTAGGATATTCCTGCTCCAGAGTTACTGGGAATCGCTCAAGGAAGGCTTCGTTGAGCACGTTAGTTCCAATGAATCGTCCATCGTCTGAACCTTTACCTTTAGTGTTTGCGGTTGCGATGACGTTGAAACCTGCACTGGGTCGGACAAACTGTCCAATTTTTTTAAGGAAGACTCCATTTCCTTCAAGAATGCTCTGGAGACAGAGAATTTTATTAGAGGCGAGGTCAACCTCGTCAAGGAGCAAGATAGCTCCTCGTTGGAGTGCTTCAATGACTGGGCCATTGTGCCAGACTGTGGCACCATCAACAAGACGGAAACCGCCAATAAGATCATCTTCATCAGTTTCGATAGTAATGTTTACACGGATAAGCTCTCTACCCAATTGAGCACACGCTTGCTCAACTGAGAAAGTTTTACCATTACCGGAGAGTCCAGTAATGAACGTTGGATAGAATAGACGGGACTGAATAATTTTTTTAAGATCGGTAAAATTGCCAAACTTGACGAAGGAATCATCTTTTTCTGGAATGAGATTTTGAACAATCGCAGGTAACGCTGCAGGAGAATTATACGACACTTCCAATTCTTGAACTGATTCTTTCGTCACTTCAAGATTCCACTTAGCACGACTCACTTTACAACCCTCCTTTTCAAGACGACGGGTAACGCTTTGATAGTTGCAATCGTTCATAGCACACCACCCCCGAATGTCAGCAGAAGTGACTTCAGGACCATAAGAGTCTTTGAGTGAGGCGATGATAGATGATGTGGAAAGTGCCATTAGTGGTTTGTTTCAACACAGTAATTATACAAAAAAAGAGGGTCATGTAGACCCTCTAGTGGACAGTTATATAAGTGTCACATCATTTGGATTTACGAAGGGACCTCTTACCAGGTTCTTCTAAAGGAGCAGGTGCTGCCAACTTAACTGGTTCTGGAGCTGGTTTTACGACTGGTTTTGGGGCAGGTGCGGGTGCGGGTGCGGATGCGGGTGCTTCCGCTGCTTTACCGCTAATTAGATCTCCAAATCTGCTCATGGTCTTTACGTAGTTTTCTATTATTTATTAAGCGACAAGTTCTATAAATTCACCAAGAATTTTTTTATTCATTTTTTTAACACGAAGACTCTTAACAAAGGCACTTTTAATCTGAGTTTTGGTAGCATCTTCTTTTACCTCAAACTCAGTCTCCTGTGATAGAGAGTTCGCAGAAAGTGCGAAGTAACTATGATACCCAGAGTTTTTGATAGTAAATGCCTTTTCTTTACGCCAAGAAAGTTCTGCCTTATCATATTCGTCATTAAAAACTCCACAATAACGACGAATGAATGACTTGGCGTCCCTGGACTCTAGGACACGAATACCAATAAAGTTAATATCGAGGAAAGATGATTTCAAATCCTCCAGTAAAATATCTGTCATCTCATACCATTCACTACCAAGAGAACGGGTGATTCCAGTTTTTCTGTTTCGAAGGAAACAATTAGGACCAAGAGAATTTATTCCGATGAAAGGTTCGATAGCATTACGACGGAATATTTCACGATGGTACTTAAGAGGACATGCTTCACCATCAGTCAGAATTACACACTGAACTTTTTGAAGTTTGTTCTCACGTTGAAACTTTGGAAGAATCTGATATAGAGAAACCAAGGTTTCATTCAAAGGAGTTCCAGAGAGGTTCCATCCAATCGGACTAGGATATGTAACCCAATAACGGTGAGCATGTGCAATCCGGAAAACATTCTTCATCTGCTTTTCAAGTTCAGAACCACTCGTTTTACTAGTGAAGATGTTCATGAGGGAGAACCATTCAGGAATAGAAAGTAATCCATCTTGAGGGGTGTAGCAACGCTCACGAATTGTAGAAGTGCCATCAGCATTACATCTAATTTGAGGGTACTCACTAGTAAAAGCATATACATCAAAAGGAATAGATACTTTTTTACAGAACCACATCAAATTATAAAGTTGTTTGAGTGTATCCATCAAAACAGTATTCATAGACGCAGACCAGTCAAGAATAAACACTAACCCATGATTTTTTCCATCAGCAAGAGTAGTAACTTTCTTGAAAAGATCTTCACTATATTTGTAGGTATGAAGTTTAGAACAATCTAGAACACCGGTACGGGAAGTTGTAGCACGAGCATATGAGTCTGCTGCCTTCTTACATTCAAACTCCTTAACCAGATAATTAACTTCTTTCTGAGCAGACTTCTTAAATTTGAAATACTGAGAATCAATAAAATCGAATGCATCACTCTGTTCATATTCATGCCAAACTTCAGTACATCTCAAATGAACCTCAGAATTGGGAATAATAACCTTGTTCAAATCCAGTTTAGGAAGTTCAACATAAATGTTTTCCACTCCTTCATTATCAACAAGATCTTTTAACGCATCCTCAAGTGCTTCCATCGTCTTAACTTCAACTTCATTATCAACTGTATCCGATTCAACTTCTTCATCTTCCTGAGTATCTTCCTGTTGAGGAGGTGCCGATTCACTATTATTTTCCATCTGATCAGTTTCTTCCTCCATCTCTTCAGATTGATCTTGAGGTTGAGTATGCTGCTGTTGTTCTTGTTGCTGTTCTTGTTCACAGAACTTCTGAATCATTTCAGAAACATCCAAAACTTCATCAAATGTTTCACAATCACCAACTTTCTTTACAAGTTCTATCTCTTCTTTATTAAATGGAACAACTTCAAAACCACCAATCTTGTAATATAGATTGATCTTATCTGCAAGATTATAAGTATTTAAATCATCATCACCAATATCAAAGAAGTCTTGATCAGAAAGTTCTTTGTATCCACGATAAAACGACTTGGAGATACCAGCATAACGACGCTTCATCAACTTCTCAATACGAGCATCCTCAACGACATTAACAATTTGAGGGTTGATTCGCCTGTCTTTGATCCAGTTAATATCAGGCGTGTAGAGGGCATGACCGACCTCATGACCGACCAGCATGTCGTAGACCACTCCACTTGCTTTCTCCCACATGGGGAGTGTCAGGACGCGACTGTGGACGTTGAAGCAGGCAGTCTCTACTTTCTTATGCTCAACCACCAGGTCTTCGGTCGCAAGCAACTTAGCAAGTTGAGACTTGATTTCGTGGCGGACGGTCATGGGTCTGATGCGTGTGGACCTATTATACAAAAAAAGGAGGTCCGAAGACCTCCCAGTAGACAGTTTGGAAACTGGTTTATTTCAGCGCATCAAGAACTGATCGAATTGCACCACCAGGATTTCCACTCCTAATTTTATCGTAAGTATCTCTACCAACAGATGTTCCCCTCTGTCTTCCAATCTTTTCTGGAATACCTAAAACGTTTCCACCCGTGTTTCTTCCCCTACGAGCACCAATTTCGCCACCAAGTCTTTCGGCAGCCTGTCTTCCCAGTTTATCTAGATCTAAACTACCAAGAGTTGGGAGTGGTCTTCTTCCGGGCACGGTTGGAGGACGACCCTTCATTGAAGGAAGATTAATGTTACCTGTTCTAACGACATTCTCAATAATAGCATCTCTGTGCTCATCTTCAAGTTCAAGCATAACTTTGAGTGCTTTCTCTTCGGTTAAATCATGCTCAGCCATCAAGTAACCCTTGACAACATCAAAGACATCTACATCTTCACGCTTCATCATATCTTTTATTTTGTCAATAGGAAGACCAATCTTAATTGGTTTCCTTCCAGGATAAGGTCTATCTTTCTTAGGTCTTCTTCCTCCCTCACCTGGACCCATTTTAATTCTAGGTCCTTCTGGGCGGGATCGTCCCTTTAATTTATCATCGATATTCGGAACGATGCTTTCATCAATCTGCTCAGATTGATCATAGACGGAAGCATATGCCTCCATAAGAGTTTGTGCAACTTTCGCTTCCATCGTTATGAAAAAAACTTATTCTCCCTTATATTTAGTGGAGTATATTTTTTACGTCAACAGTTTAGAACTGAATCACATATCTCTCTTATACAAAACTTTGTTGATTGCGTCTCTTGAAGCACCTTGCCGTCTTAACTTCGCAACTTTAGCAAGTCTTTGATTTGCATTCTCCCAATTTGCCAGGTCAACTTCTTTATTTCCAGTTTGTTTTACAACTGGTTTTGGTGCTGGTTTTGGTGCTGGTTTTGGTGCTGGTTTTGGTGCTGGTTTTGGTGCAGAATCTGTTGATTTATCAGAGGATGCTGCTGCAATTTCTCTTTCAGTTTTTCTATCCCCAGTAGCAAATTCAGGTCTTGCTTCCGGATTACGATTAATTGGACGAACTGGTTTACCCTTTAAAGTTCCATCAGCAACACCGCGATTCATAATATCATCACCAATTATCGTAGCTGCTGTTACATACGGATTTGATAAAAATCTACCGGTAGAACCCAAAACTCCTTTCAATCTACCAAACAATCCACCTTTAGATGCAGCAGAAGAGACAGCAGGTTTTGCTGAAGATTTACCAAGATTTCTTATTGATTGACTAACATTATCTTTTACAGGAGGACCAGCAGGTGTGGGTTTTGGTATGGGACTTGTTGCCCCAAAACCTTGCTTATTGCCAGGAAGTCCCAAATTAGGATTTCTGGTTACGTTTCTCAAGTCTTGTGCTCTAGGAGAAGTTCCAGGGATCTGCATCTGCCCTGGAGATACTGCTGGTTTAGTAGGTGGTTTTGGAAGTGAGGAACTAGCAGCAGGGACAGGATTGGTGCCAGTAAAAGGAGTTCTTCCACCAGTGAAATTTTGTGGTTTACCAGTTTTGGTAAAAAGACTTCCTTGACGTGGTGTTCCTTGAAGGACTTTTTTAGTAGTCGCTTTTACTGTTTGTTGTGCAGCAGGACTTTTAAGAATGCCAGACATCATTCCAGCCGTTCTGAGCATATTCAGAATTGCATTACCACGATTTTCGGTAAGCAATCCATATTCGTGAATATTTGCCTCGTAAAGATGGTTTACAACCTCAATTGCTTCTTGCTCTTCGATATTATTATCAATAAGATATTGATATACTTCTTGATATAAATTGTCCATCTTTAGAATTAGTTTTTAGGTATTTATGAAACCACCTTACTGAATCCTTTAATCTTATCAAACTTGACTACATTTTCAAATTTGTCAAGCATGTCTGCTTTGTGAGAAATAACAAATATGTTTGCGTCCCTTATAACAAAGCGAATAATTTTTAGGAACTCGTCGGTTCCAAAACCATCAAGAGATGAATCAAACACCTCATCCATAATCAACAGGTTAGTGTTAGCGGAGTTTTTGACACGCGCTACTTCACGCCAAGTGAAGAGTAGGGCAAGGTCGATTCTCATCTTTTCACCTTCACTAAAAGAACTATAAGAAAAGTCTTCGTGAATAGGGGATTTGATGGATTCGTTAAATTCTTCGTTTAAATAGAAGTTAATATAAAAATCCATCATCCGAAGATAACGATTAACCTGTTGATTAATGAAAGGGAGATACTTCTTGATGATTTTTGTTTTTACGCCATCATCCTTTAAAAGGGAATAGGCAAAATCGTGATAAACGATTTCTTGTTTTTTGTCTGCTAGTTCTTCAATTGTATTGTGGAGATTAGTTTTAAACTCTTCTAACTTTTCATGTTCAGTATTTCTGTTCTGTAGGTTACTGGTAATAGTTTGAATTTCATGTTCAAGTTCTCGTATCTGTCTCTGGTTGAGATTAATTCGAGTATTGTTTTGAGAAATGTCATGTGTTAGATTAGTAATCTCCTTCGATAGATCGTTAAATTGACGCTCTTTTTCTTGTTCAAACTTGATGGCGTTTACGAGTTCGTCGTAACCTTCCTTGAGTTCCTTTGCCTTATTTTGAGCGTCACTAATTCTATTTAAACGAAACTCTTCCGCAATATCTTGTTGACAAGTAGGGCAGACCGTATTTTCTGTAAAAAATTGATGCTCTTTGGTAATTGTGCCTACCTTTTGAGAAATTTTACCTTTCAAATTGTTTAGTTTTGATAACTTTTGCCTTGCACCAGTGACTGCTTCCTGCTCCACAGTTTTACTTTCAACATTCCCCTCTAAAGAAGTATTTGTTTCAATATAATCATCAACTTCCTTCATTAAAGAAGTAATTTTATCTTTATTAGATTTGATATTTTTCTTTCCACGATTCTCAAGTTCTTCGATGAAATTACTCTGCATTTTCATCTTATCTTTAAGGTTTTCTCTTTTCAAATCAAGAGACCTGACCTGACCCTTCTTTTCCTTGATAGTATCTTTTACGATATTATTCATCGCAGAAAAAATACGGATGTCTAGTAAATCCTCAATAACTTCACGACGCTGAGAAGTGCTGAGTTGCATGAATGGAGTGAACCCAGCAGAACCTAAAATTACAATCTGAGTAAAAGACTTATAGTTTAATTTAAGAATATTTTCTTCAAGAATACGCTGCATAGAACGATCATCTGCTTCACGATGAAGTGGTGTTCCATTTACAACAATATCAAATACATTAGGTTTGATACCACGACGAACCAAGTATTGACGAGAGTTTACAGAAAATTCAATCTCAACTACACACTCCCTTTCATTAGAAGTATTAACAAGTTGAGGTTTATTAATTTTACGATATGGTTTGTTAAATAAAACAAAAGTCAACGCATCCAGAACAGTTGATTTACCTGCACCGTTTGTTCCAACAATAAGATTTGTATTTTTACCTTGAAAATCTATCTCAGTATATTGATTGCCAGTTGATAGAAAGTTTTTCCACTTAATCTTTTGAAAGGTTATCATTCTTTGGAGGTATCACAATATCGTTCGGCGTAATTACCGCGTATCTGTAATTATACAACCTACAGGTCCTTATGGCAAGTGGTCCATCAACCTCTACAACATCAAGTTCTGTAGGATCTTTTTCCTCTTCAAGTTGCATAGCGTATCTCTCAGCATCATCTTCTTCCTCAAACAAAAAGAGAACTTTTTCACCGTCATTATTCTGAACAGCGTATGCCCCATCCTCCTTTTTGTCTCTGAGAGTAAGAAGAAACATTAGTCAACCTCGCAAGCTTGATTATAGATTTTCTGCAGAATACCTTTGATGATACTTTTATCACAGTCCATTTCTGCTTCATCAATATATCTATTTAAAAGAGAGATTGTGTTTTCCGAATCGTCTGCCTCAAACTCTTCGTTCTCCTGAATTTCAAAGTTGTCAACAATCTTGAGTTCTTGAACTCCGATACTATAGAGTTTGTCAAGAAATTTTTCAAAGTCTTTGGGTTTAGTTTTTTTCTTGACAATAACTTTTACAATCTTTGATTTATATTTGGTAGCATCAAAGAGTTTATAATTTGTATCTTCATAGTAAATGTTATAGAAGATGCTGTAAGGGTTATCTACATGAAAATGCTCTAAGGTCTCAGTATCAAATATGGTAAACCCTCTAGGGTCATTCACATCATTCCAGAACATTTCATATGGATTACCTAGGTAGAAGATTTTTCCGTTGTTTGATCGTGTATGGTAATGACCCGAAAATGTCCGCTCGAACTTTTCAAATAGTGTGCCATCCATACCGTCTTCCATGATGTGACCGCGATGCGCTCTAAATCCGTTGAGCTCAAGGTGCCCCATCGCACACTTGCTAGTTGAACCTTTAATAGAAAGGAAACTACTTTCAGTATTTTCCGCATTGATCCAAGGAATAAACAGAACTTGTAATTTATCTAGCATGACTTCCTCACACTCTGGATAAATTTTTACATTTTCATATTCTTTTAACAACAAATCTACAGTATTAACTTCATTTGTATTTTTATAATATGCAGTGTGATTACCTACAATTGTATGGACAGTGATGCCCATATCCCTCAAACGATTATAATACGTCTCTTTTGCCCAATCAATTGCCCACAGATCAATACTTCGACGATTGTCAAAAGTATCTCCCATATCTACAACAGTAGTGATGTTATGCTCTTCTAGATATGGAAAAAAGATGTCATCATAAAACTTCTTAAAATGTTCATGAAGGAACTTAGAAGACTTTCGTGCTCCAAAGTGCTGATCTGTAATAATGGCAATCTTCATCTATTCTTATATGTGATATTATCTTTAATTGTGTTGTAATCTGAACTAGTACCAGAAAGAGCAGTATTATCAACATTCATGACTTCATCAAATCCAGTCTTTTCAATAATCTTCGTCTTAATCTCCAGTTGCTTCTTCTCTTTCTGAATTCGACGTAGAAAAGCGTAGTGAATAATCTGAGTGAAATAAGCGAATGGATTCTTAGATTTCTCTGGATCAAAGTTGTGAATATACTGAACACAGTTTTCAATACCATCAGAGATCATATCATCCCTGAACATATAGTTCACAAAGTTTGGTTTATAAGAAAGGTGTGTTGCAATTTTAAGAAAGCACTCTCCCAAGTAATTACTAATGGGTGGTTTTCCTTCCCAACGTTTTGAACGATCTTCTTTCGTAGGTTCTCTTCCATACCTACTAACAAAGTCTTGCTCTACTTTTGATCTGTAAACAATGAGTGCCTCTAGCAACTCTTTGTTATTCACATAGTGTTCTGATCTCTTTTTGGACATAACATCACTTTATTGAATATTCTTTATGTTTATATTATAGCACACATTCAAAGCTTGACAAGATGACCAAATGTGAGTAGAGTGCCTTTGTGAGGTTTCAAGGATGAGCTTTAGCTTTCTTTATTATCTTTGAGTTTATAGAGGTTTTCTAGCATCTCTCTAGCATCTTCTACTGTTGTTACGTATCCCATCCTTTTAGTAACTTTAGATTGATTACTAGAAGAACCTAACAGTTGATTATCATCCTCTTTATCATCTTGATCATCATTTAGATAATTATTGTAGAACTGAATAATACGTGTTTCTGTAATTTCAGTCATAGTAACAATCTTATCAAGTTTTATAATAAAGAAATCATCGCCAGGTATCTGAAGCCATGGTCTTACTTTAATGGCATATCCATTTCTTGTTTCAATAAGTTTCATAATTACAGGATTTTGAAGAACTAATACAGGATCTCCATCGTTATCGTCAATACAGACGTGTGCGAATAATTCTTCACCAGTAATTAATTTGACTGTACAATAAAATTCTTCTCCCATTAGCTCCTTAGGGGTATGTTTACAATGTCATAATTAAAGTTCTCTTCGTTATAAACTTTAATTCTTTCAATTAAATGATTAAGTGTGTAGTTTCTCCGGGATTTGTAGGAAATGTCGTCAGCAATATCATACAGAGTTGCCTTTGTTTTGTTATTTCCTTTTCTGAGTACTCTACCGATTGACTGGAGATTGCGTATTCTGGACTTGGAAGGAGAAGCAAAAATAACATTATGCAGATTCTTAATGTTAATACCTGTGCTGAATGTTCCGTATGAAGCAACAATAATTGCGTTGTTTTCTTTTTCGGTAATCTCTCTTACTTTCTCTCGGTCCTCTGTATGGACACCTCCATGAACAAAGAATACGTGTCGTTCATCAAGTCTACCATTATTTATCATGTCATATAGTGGTTGTCCATGACCTTCTACTCTTGCAAATAAAATCAAAGTATTACCCTTTAGATCAAGTGCAAGATTTCTAATGAATTTGTTTCTACGATCATGATTAATGATGTATTGAACTTCATCTTCAAAAGTTTCAAATTTATGTGCTGGGTGCTTCAGTAGAAGAACATTAATGTCCAACTTGGCAACATGCCCTTTCTTCATCAATTCTTCTGTTCTAATGATTTTATATGATGGACCAAATAATCCTTCTAATACCCACTTATGAGTTTGCGTGCCGTCTAGCGTGCCAGTAAATCCATAACGAAATTTTGCGTCCGCAAGTTTTGTCATTATAGATATTAGTGACTTACTTTTGAACTGGTGTGCCTCATCCCCAACAACTACGTTAAATCGTTCAAAATATTTTCGGGGGAGTTTATAGATGGACTGCCAGGTAGTGATGATAACTTGGGAATTAGTTTCCCTTTCTCTACCAGCGTATATCTTGTGACAAAATGAACCTACATCCCACCCATAATCTTCAAAGTCTTTATACATCTGCTCTACTAAAGATGTCGTTGGAACAACTATCAGAGTATTTTGTCCGCGCTCAACATGGTATCTCACAACAGAGTATATCATCAGAGACTTTCCAGAAGCAGTTGGGGATATCAGCAACCTTCTATTATGTCTTAGGGCGTCGTATACTCCCTCTATCTGGTACTCTCTGGGAGAATACTTACTAACAGATGTCATGTAATCTTTGACACCCTCCTTTGAAATAAGCTCATTTACCTCAAAAGGTGTACCATAAAACTTATTATCCACAAATTCATAAGTATACCCATGAGACTCACAAAAACTTGTAATTTTATCTAACAGACCTACATATATCTCTCCTGTCTGCGTATTAAATAAACGAATTTTTCCATCCCAATACTTACTACGGTATTGAGGCATAAATTTTGCACCTGGAACTTCAAACGTAAACTGATCTGCCAGTTCGTAATATACGTGTGGTTCCGCTTTTATTTGTAAATATACTTCGTTCTTCTTACCAATAATCAAATGAGACATAATCCATAGGATTCACCTATGAATATTTATTAGTCCATATTATACTTATATTCTAAAACAATTCTATATAAAAAATCTTTTAGGTATGCAAGTCTTGCTTGTTCGTCTGGATGACCACCACTCCATTTTTCATAGCGAAACCTAACAGAATCATACACTAAGTACAAATCTTCTGGGCCTAACTGAACTTCAACAAAAGGCATGTCTTCACTAAAGTCGCCATCTTGATATGTCCAATCTTGATCCATTAGAAACCTGCTTGAAATTTTTGCCACTCAATTGCATTTTTAATTTGAAAGGTTCTATTAGCAACAGTTTTAATAATCTCTTCCAAAAATTTTAACTGGACATCGTAATAACGAATTTTCAAATCAATTGTAGTTAGTTTCTCATCGGCATCTAGATGCCTCTGTATGGCGTCTTTCTCTCTAACTTTATAGTCAAATGGTTCCCTTTCGTAAACCTCTGTAGGTGCCTTTCCAGTATAGTAGTTATATCTTTCAAGTTTTACCTTCCTATAAGAGTCTCTTGCTTTTTCTCTCAGAAGTGTAAGTGTATTGTAAATTGTATAATACTTAGAATGAAGTTGTGGTATTTTTAATGACTCATCATGTAAGTTATCAGGATCAATAACAGAATCTTTCTGCCACATCTCCTGAATTTTGTCAAGGTCCATCATAAGCGAGTTCTATTGTCCTGATCAAGGATATTATATACAGTATACTTGAATGTTGCCTGTGCTGTAAAGTATTGGATATCCGTAACGGACGTATCAAAATCAAGAGAAGTTAAACTGACAGGGAACAAATTTAAAAACTTAACAATAGTGTTTGTTCTATAATTACTGTTCAAGATAGTAAGAGAACCATCACTGAACTGCTCCTCCATGTCTTCAATACCATCAGAATTTAATATAAAGTTTTTAAAATCTTGTGTGCTTTCAGGAAACCCAAGACCAGTCAACCAGTTGTGAATTGCCATGTAATTTGACATATCCTCATCTACCAAGAACCTTAGTGTAAGATCTCCATAAGTCAACTTCTCACCTGGGATGTCAAGATCCTTCAGATAAGTTGGTTGCTTTGCTACTCCCAGACTAATTTCTGGAATCTTAGCACTCGTACAAAAGAAAGATACCTTTGGTTCCTTTGCAAGTGAAAAATTAAATCCTGCAGGAGAAAGGAAATTTCTATTTTGTATCTGATTTCTAAATTGTGAATTGGTCATAATAATTACTTACCTTCTAAGGTCTTTGATACGAGAATACAGTGTTCTTTTTCCGTATTGTGTTGGAGTTAAATTTTGATTACCAGTCACATCTCTGGCAGTTTGTCTCATCAAATCAAAACTAGTGCTTCTATTTACTTCACCAGCTGGACCAAAGTTTCCAGTGTCTCTTACTGGTGCATTTGTGATTCTAGTATTAGTGCCTTGTGGTTTTTGAGTAAATTGTACTTGTGTACCAAACCTTGTAGATGGAGTTCCTGCCCACGTTCCTTTAGGAACTTCACCCGTCTTGTATTTGTAAGGAACCGCTACACCCCGTGTAGAACCAGTAAACGGAGTTCCATCGGCAGTTCTTTGAACTCTATCTTTACCAGTATTATATCCCTGAGATGTAGTATCTCCAGGACCGTAAGAACTTGTCTTTACAGGTCTCCAACCATATCTTGCTGCTTCATCTGGTGTGTGAGAGCGTTGAGTGAATTCTCCAGTAGTTTTGTTTAATACACCTGGTTTATAATTTTTATACGCCAGAACTTTTGTATCTTGAGGAACTGGTTTTGGAGTTGGTGATGCTTTTTTACTTTTAAAAAAATTTAAAAATTCTTTGAGAGTTTTTTTCTCGGGAAGATTTTTATGTTTTGTTTTAGCAAAATCTTTTACATCACTTTTCTTCATCGTCGCTGCCAACTTTGCAACTTCAGGAGTAGTTGGTGCCATTTTACCTTTCTGAACAGCACGAACTATCCCAAATAATCTTTGTTGTGACTTAGAGAGTGCTGGCATATTGCTAAAACCTTATACTATATTTAGACAAAAAAAGAGGGTCCGAAGACCCTCCAGAGAATATGTGAACCGTGATCACATGAGGTTTTGAACCTTGACGCGACGATAGTAGCGGTTGGTGTTCTGGGTAAGAGCACCTGCGCCAACGGTTGTACCCTGAGCGAATGGGTTGGCAACCATGCCGTAACGAGTCTTGAAGCCGATCTTGGGCTGGAAGGTGTCCTGACCAACGGCACGAACCATCTGAAGAGGAACGTATGGGCAGTAGAAGAGACCAGCGTCATATGGGGAAGCACCCTTGTAACCAGCAACGTAGTACTGATCAGCGGCGTTGTTAGCACCATATGGATCGATGTAAACGCGATACTTACCAGCAAGAACACCAGCGAAGGTGTTACCAGTATCATCAACGTTCAGGTTGGCGTTAAGGGCAGGGGTGTAATCGAGTACACCAGCCATGGTCAGTGCGGAAGCAACGTCAGCAGAGCACATGATCATGTTACCCTTGCCTCTACGAGTGCGCTGGGCAATCGCGTTGGCGTCTCTTTCGATCTGGAAGATCAGACCCTTGAACTTCTCAACACTCCAGCGACCGTTGGAGTCAACGTCGAGGTCAAAAGCACCGGATGTTGCAACGTTGGTGGAAGCACCTTGCTCAGCAACACGATAGATGGTTCTGATGACTTCGCGGTTGATTTCCGCAAGGATTTCAGTGGAGAGAATGTTAGCCAGTTCGGCTTCAGCATTCAGACCGTGGATTGCCTTGAGGTCCTGGGCGAGTTCCAGGGAGTATTCTGCTTTCAGAGCACGGCTCTTAGCAGTAACGGTGACCTTCTCGATCGAGAATGCCATTTCGTTGAAGGTATCGGAAGTGCTGCTTCCAAGATCTTCAGCGTCGTCTGTACGCATACCCTGACCAACAGAGTATGTTGAAGCGTTGATACCCGAGGTTGGGTTCAGAGCGGCAGGGTTAGAACCAGACTGACCAGTTGTACCCATACCAACGTTACCAGCGGTGAATCCGTTGGTGAGGTTGACAGAGTTGTTCTGACCAGCGAATGCGGTATCTGCTTCGTCGAACAGGGCTTCGGTTCCGTCCTGAGTCTTGTAGCGGGAACGCATCGCGAAGATCAGTCCAGTAGGACCGGTCATTGGTTGTACGCCAGCGAGGTCATAAGCGACCAGGTTAGGCATAGAGCGTCTGATCAGTGAGATCAGAACAGGGTCGAAACCAGCAACGGTTTGACCACCGGAGGAAGTGAAACCTCCGTTACCAACAGCGTTGGTTGGAGCTTCGGAGAGGAAAGCACTTTCCTCACGAAGAGCGATTTCTTGGTTTTCCAGGAGTTGAGCGGTAACTGCTCTACGATGATTGTCCTTGATGTTATCAAGACCTTCGTAGTCCAGAAGGGGTGCCCACTTCTCCTGCAGTACCTCGTTAGAAGGCATTTGCATTTGAATTGTACCTCGGTTTAAAAAGTTAGTTTGAACTATAATTTAAAAATCACTTTTTAGCGACCCGACCAAGAGTCTGCATGTAGGATTCCATAAGTGGAGAGACGGATACCGACTCTACAGCAGCGGTTCCTTCAGAGATAGTCTCAGTATGATCTCTTTGAGTGCTAGTTTCCTCTGGGAAGTAAGAACCTCTCAGGGTTACAAGCTTCTCACGATAGTTTGTCTCACTTTCAAACTCAACATTTTCAGCGAGAGAAGCGAACTTGTCCTTTTGGGTCTCAGCGAGTCCCTCGGCAACTTCTGCGAAAATTACGTCAGAAGTGGATTCGGCTAATCTACGATTAAGAGCAACATTGCGATCAATCTGCTCGTTGAGTTTAGACTCCATTTCATCTAATTTATCTACCATGCTTTCAAGCACATCATATCTATCTTCAGGGATGGTTACATAATGTTCTTCAAAAAGGGTTTTCATACCCTCAAGGAAAGATTCAGTCATCTCGGTCTTGAGACCAGTTTCGACTTGAAGTGCATTCTCTTGAACCCACTCGTCGGCAACATACTCAAGATAACCGTCGATGCGATCTTCCAGTGCTTCTTTGATGTTTTGAACTTCTTCTACGAGTGCCTGCTCGTAAGCAGTCTCAAGATTTTCTCTGATCTCGGAAACTTTCGTCTTAATAGCAGCTTCGAAAATGGTGCGTGCTTTTTCTTGGAACTCTTCAGAGAGTTCTTCACCCTCAAGCAGAGCCTGAACATCGCCTTCGATGTCAATCTCTTCTTCTTGGATGATTTCTTCTTCGGTGGTTTCCTCTGCTTCAGCTACAACCTCTTCTTCAGCAGTCTCTTCTTCAGATACTACTTCTTCAGCGGTTTCTTCTTCAGCTTCAGCCACGACTTCTTGATCCTCATCTACTTCTACTTCTTCAGCAGGAGCAGCCTTGGCGTTTACTACATCCTTAACTTGCTTAAGGGTAGCGCCAGGAGTTGCGAGTCTGTTAGAGTCGTCGTCTGGTCTGGAGTTCTCGGGAGTTGGACCCCCAAGATCTTCGTAAGGAACACCACTAGCCTGCATTGGTTCAGCGGGAGCAGCTCCTTTAGTTACTGCGTTTTCCATTTCCTGTAAGTTGCTATCAGCGGACATTTGTATCGATTAATTTGGTATAATCTATATTTATTTATAAATCAAAGATTTGATAAGAAATCGTTAAATAACTGGATCTTATGTTCATCAAGGGTTTTTTGGTCAACAAGAGTATTAATTCTCTTCTGAGTCTTTTCTGCGAGTTGTTCGCGAAGAATTCCACCTTCCCAAACCCACTCTTTTCCTTCCATAATTCCTGAGACAAAAGCATCAGGTGCAGAAGGATCGGCAACGATATCAGCAGCAGTCGCTAACATGAAATCTTCACCAACAACTTTATGACCTTCATTTGTCATACGTAGTGAACCTACACCACGAGAAGAAACGCCAAGCATTACTCCTTCACCAATCAAAGATTGTGCAATTTTACCCATAGGGGTATCAAGAAGTTGTGCTTTACCTCTAAAATTATTACCTTCTTGAGTCAGTGAAGTAATTTTGTGGGAAACACGATCAAGGTTTACGGTAGGACCATCAGGATGTCCCAGTTCACCCAGAGCACGACCTTTTTTAACGAAACTTTCGTTATAACGATTTACTTCATTAGAAAGGGTCCTAATAGGATACATTCTTCCGTTGCGATTTTTAATTTCGCCTTGGAGGAATACACCCTCAATGCACATTCTTTTCTTAGCACCTTTACCTTCGGTGATGATTTGAATGTCCGAAATTTCTTCTGTGATGAGTTTCATTTTTTTATGCGGTAAATCCTACTTTTGAACCTAATACTCCAGCATTTGCAGCAAATACACACTGAGTAGGGTTTTTTTCTAGATATTCAACTGATCCTGTTGGTAATGTAAAAGAACCAACAACATCACCACTTTGAGTTTCAACGACAGTGACAAGATGATTACCACTATGTGTATTAACTAGGCGAACTACAGTCGCTTGAGAAAAACTAGTTGCAGTCCCAGTTGTTGTTGGGCAGGCTGCCTCCGCACCTTTACATAAAGTTCTTGCCAT